>OCQY01000206.1_pt1 | contig 23151 bp, 15 predicted proteins | sample 1538721 | NCBI WGS metagenome assembly OCQY01 (sample SAMN04571720, study PRJEB22368) | human gut metagenome | biome: human gut; material: stool | host: Homo sapiens | place: Luxembourg | collected 2012-08-17
CGCGTTGATGTGGCTGTCGCCGGTGATCATGCCGACGTTGTCGCGGCCGAACACTTCGACCAAGTCGAAGAATTTCTCCGACACCAGCGCCTTGATCGGAGCGGTGTAATAGGAGCGGCGGCCAGTGCACAGGGCGGCGAAGTGCATGCCAAGCGCCACCAGCGATTTGCCCGAACCGGTCGGGGTATTCAAAATCACATGGTCGCCGGCCAAGAGGTCCATAATGGCCTCTTCCTGATGCGGCCATGGTTCGATGCCTTTGATGTCTTCCACCCAGCCGAAGAATCGTTCGTAGATGTCATCGGCCGTAAGATTCCGTTCACGCTCGTCACCGTCCCATTCGGGGGCCAGCCGCCCCAGGGATCCGTATTCCTTCTCGTCAGTCATAATGCTCAGTCTACCCAGTGGCCTATTCCGGCGGCACGAGCCACCCTCCGTCGCTATGCGACGCCTCCCGCCAGCGGGCGGAGCCGTGCGAAGAGCCGTGCCATGCGCTTGGCTCCGCCAGTGGGAGGATCGCTCACGCCAACCGGCGGCGCACCTCGTCGGGGTCCACCTCGGGTTCGAGGGGCGGCCAGGTCATGTTCATGTTCTTCAAGGTGGTGCGCAGCAGTTCGGAGACCACTGCTCGCGAATACCAGCGGTTATCGGCCGGAACGAGGTACCAAGGTGCGGCGGCCGTGCTGGTTTTCTCGAACACCTCCTGCCATGCGGCCATATACTCATCCCATCGGTCGCGGGCCTCGAGGTCGGAGATATCGAATTTCCAGAACTTGGTGGGATCGTCCAGTCTCCCAAGAAAGTGTTTTTTCTGTTCTTCCTGGCTTACCACGAGGAAGATCTTGAGGATGGCGCATCCGCTGGCGGCCAGTTCACGTTCGAAATCGTTGATCTGGTCGTAGCGGGCACGCCATACGTCTTCGGGATAGGTGCCATAGACGTGCGGCATGACCACATCTTCATAATGGGAACGGTCGAATACGGCAATCCACCCCGCCTTGGGCACTTCACGCTTCACGCGCCAGAGGAAGTCGTGGTCGAGCTCCTCGGCCGCAGGCTTGCCGAAGCCATGGTAATGGATGCCCATCGGGTCACCTTGGCTGAACACGTGACGCACGATGCCGCCCTTGCCGGAGGCATCCATGCCTTGCAGCACGATGAGCAGCCGCCGTGTCGAGCCTTTGACGCCATTCGCGTACATGAGCCGCTGGTATCGGGCGATTTCGGAGGAGCTGATCGAAATGAACTCCTCGGCGTCCTCTTTATTGCCGTCGAATCCGGGAGTGGAATCGCCTTCGACATCAGTGACCTGCATGCCGTGGTGGAACATAAGACGTTGAGCGGGCGGCAACGACCATACGGCGCTGAGCAGTTCACTGGATTTCGCCGCACGCGCCAGTCGTTCAGGCACGCTGGCACTGGAGTCGATGGTGTCTATGCGATCCGCCGCGAGCTGTAATACCTTGTCGATCCGTCGATCGGTTTTGTATTCCTTTCCCTTGCCGTTCTTGTTGTTCTTTCCTGAGGATTTTCCGGCCGTACCCCACTTGCCGGCCTCTTCAGGCTTGTTGGTTCTGTCGTCGTCCTTGGCCATGCTCCCGATTGTACGTCTTGTAACTCAGGAGACCCAGCAACGTAGCGACATTCGCATTCCACTTGTTACTGCAAATCTATAGACATGCAGTCGTTCGGACCGTAATTGTTGGCTTTGCACCAATTCCAAGCCTCATCCGTCGAGTCGAAGCCCTCACCGGCAAGAATCACATAGTATTTGTCGGAATTGCTGCTGTAGGCGGGCCAGTCACCCGACCAGATAAGCAGTACGTTTGAATTCTTGTTGTGCATCGTGATGAATTGCGCAAGAATATCGCGGTAGTTCCAGGTCTTGCCTTCAGCCTCCATACCCTTGCGCTTGCTGGACAGCTGCGCGGTATACGTGGAATAGACCCGAAAAATCGAACACGGCATCGGCCACGACATTATCGTCGCTGTCCTGCAACGTGAGTCGGGTGGCCGAATCATTGAATTTCGTGGATGCGTTCTTATCATCACAATTCGAAGTGGCCAGAATCGTGACTATCAGATTGTCGCTCTTGATCGAGGAGACTTTCATATCGGGAGCGGCATCGCAGGTTTTGGCAGGCTTTGCCTTGTCGGGGTCGATGTATGCCACCAGATATCCGCCGGCTTTGATGACGGTGTCCGTATTCGTTACTTCGCTGGTGCCGATGGTGTAGTGCTTCTTGGCTTTCTTGCCGCTGTCGTAGATGCCCCAGCCCTTCACGTCAACGTCTGTGGAGCCGGTGTTCTTGAGCTCGACCCAATCGCAACGCTTGCTATCCGGGTCTCCGGCAGCTTTCGTATTGCCGGCATAGACCTCGTTGATGATTACGGATGGTTTGGCAGCCGTGTTCTGTTCGGCAGTGGCCTGCTGCTCGTCCGCAGCCGCAGCGGGCACGCCGATCAGGGCGATGCTGCTCAGTGTCACCGCAGCGGTGAGCAGCGCGACTGAACTTTGGCTGAATTACTGCTGAAGCTGGTTCTTGGATTTGCGTCGAACCGTCCGCATTCCGCCGACAATCGCGATTACAGCGGTACCGATAGCTACGCTGATCAACGCCGGTCGTTGCGCGGCATGGAGGGTGGCGAGATCCGGTCCGGCCGCAATGGCACTGTTTTCACCCGCCGAGCTATCCGACGCCGGGTGATTGCCCGCGTCGGTGTACTGGGCATTGACCACACTCGGGCCGGTAAGCGCCACTTGGTCGGCGGTCTCGACCTTGGCCACATCGCCGTGCTTATCCAAGGTGACGCGGGCGCACAGGGCTTTGGCCCAGTTGATACGCTGCCAGCCGTCGCTCGATTGCCATAGGGGGTATCCGGAATCCAAGGCAGTGGCTTTCAAAATCGCGTTGCGCTGATCGGCGTGCAGTTCGGGATAGGCCAGTCGCAGCACGTCCGCCGCCCCGCGCGGTGCCACGAAATCAGCGCCGGACTGGGCGGTGTCTTGCGGGAAGGTGTAGGTCAGGCGTGCGGTGTAGACGCGCACGGCCGAGGCCTGGTCCGCGACCGGCTCGGTGGCCACTGGGTCCAGAAAATCGTTGGTGTAGCCGCCCGAACCGGAGGCCTTGGTGTTGGCGATGCAGGCGGCGAGGGTAGTGCCGTGGCCGTCCGCGGCGCAGCGGGACACCAGATAGTCGCGCAGCTGCCGGGACGCGGGCACGATGGACGAAGCGAATTCGTTATGCCAGTACTGCCCGTTCTGGGCGGATGCGCCAATGCGCCCGCCCATGATGTCAAGCGGATAATGCACGCCGAGCACGATGCGGTTGTTGCCGGCCTCCGAAGTGCGGGCCATGATTTGCGGCGCGAGTTCGGGAATCATGCCGGCCAGCGCGATACCCCACGAATAGGCGCCGGTAGTGTGGCCGGAGGGGTAGGAACTGTTTTTCTGCAAGTTCGAGTAGCCGGGCACGTGTTCGAGCCATGAGGGTGATTGCTTGATGTCAAGCGTGGCGGGCAGTCCGGCGAGATCGTTAGTGCCGCCGTAGCTGCTTTCCGCACGGTTCAGATAGGGGCGCGGATGCATGGCCGCACGTTTTGAGGCGTAGGTGGAGGCCACGTTAAAGGAGAAGATATCGGCGACGGCGTTGAGTTTCCCGGATTTGAGCCCTTCGCTCATATATTTGCCAAGCACCGGACCGAGCGCGTCCGGCATGGCTTCCTCGGCTTGCAGATCGGAGTCGACGAGCGCACGCTTGCGTTGGGCGTTCAGGCCATCCTTATCGAGATTTTCGGCGGCTTTGTGGTTAATTGCCACGGCCAAATCTTCGTCGAGTTTCATTGTATCGGCGTCGAGCACCTTGCCACCGTGTTCGGCATCGGTGGGGGCCTGCCAATAGTTCTTTTCGTAGTCGGAGAGCAATGCCACCCAATCCGGGTTGGGCAGCTGGTCGGCCTGTGCGATTGCAGGCGTCGCGGCTAGCGTGGCCGCCAACGCCAGCGGCGCAATGGTCGCAATAGCAAAAACGGAGGATAGGTGCCGGAACATCTTCATATGTTCCAACCTATCCTCCGTGAAGGCTACGTAGCCGGAGCCCAGTCAAACACTCAGTAAATTCTTCGTGCCGGCTTAGCGGCGATTGAGCTGACCGTCAGGCCTCTGACTTGTCCTCAGGCTTTTGAGACTCCTGGAATTCGCCGGTTTCCGGGTCAACCTGTGACTCGGGCTGGGTGGCGTCATATCCCTGTTCGTAGCGGGTGCGCCGCCAGTTGCGAATCGAGGCGTTGGTGCCACGGTGATGCACATGGTATTTGCGCGGCGTACCGCCCAGCGGCAGCTCTTCGAGCTCCTTGGCCACCGCGATCTGGTTGACATTGGACGGGTCGCCGGCGGCGATCGGCGCCACGGGCTCGGCCTCGGTGGGCGCGGCCGTGCGCTGCTGCATGCGCGAGGGCAGCCATTCGGCGAGCCTCGACAACAGCCAGCAGGCGATGAAGTAAATCACCGCGGCCATGACCAGCGTCTGCAGGATGTTGAAGTACATCGAGCCGAGTCGGCGCGATTCCTGCAGCAGGTCGGTATACATGATGATCGAGCCTAGGGCGGTGTCCTTCAACACCACGACCAGCTGGGTGACGGCGGCCGGCAGCATGGCGTAGACGGCCTGCGGCACCTCGATCTCCATCAGCGACTGCGTTTCGGTCAGGCCCAAAGCGAGCGAGGCCTCACGCTGGCCGCCCGGCAGATTGCCGACGCCGGAGCGCACCAGTTCGGCGACCACCGAACCGTTGTACAGCACCAAGGCCAGCACCACGGCCCAATAGGACGGGCTGGGCAGGCCCGCGAACGCGAACCATCGCCAGAAGAAGATCATGAGCAGCAGCACGGGAACCGCACGGCAGAACTCGACGATCACGGCGGAGACGCCACGTACCAACGGGTTCGGCAGCAGTCGGCCCACGCCGAACACCAGGCCGAACACCACGGCACCCACCACGGCCACGACGGTGGCCTTGATGGTCATCCACAGTCCGGGCAGGTAGAAATCGGTCCACGCTTCACGTTCGATGGCGGGCTTCCACAGCTCCCAGCTGAGCTGATTCTCGCCGTCCGGCGGGTTGTGCAGGCGCATGAGGATAAGCACGAGCACCACCGCGAACAGAATGCCTGCGATCCAGTTGACGATGCGAATGGTGCGCCGGCCCTTGGGACCGGGCGCGTCGAACAGCACGGAATTCGAAGTATCGGCCATATCCGTCACCTCCTTACGGCGAGCTTGTTGGACAGGTACGTGGTGAGCATGCCGATGGGGATGATCAGGATCACGTAGCCGAGCGCGAAGATCAGGAAGATCTGGATGATCACGTCGGGGCGGAATTCGATCATCTCGCTCATCAGCGAGGATGTTTCGGTGGCCACGGATGCGGCGGCGGCCACGGTGGAGTTCTTGAGCAGTGCGATCAGCGTGTTGCCGAGCGGCGCCACGGAGCCTCGGAAGGCCTGCGGCAGGATAATCTCAGTAGCGGACTGCATGAAGCCCAAGCCCAGCGCTCGTGCGGCCTCGGCCTGGCCAATCGGCACGGTGTTGATGCCCGAACGCAGCGATTCGCACACGAACGCCGCCGTGTACAGGCTCAGGCCGGTGACCGCGAGCCAGAAGAAGTTCGTGGCGAAGGTGTCGGAGAAGCTGAGCTTCAGCTGCGCGTAGGCACCCAGCACCATGAACACCATGATGATGGTCAGCGGCAGGTTCTTGAACAGTTCCACATACGCACCGGCCACGGCCCTGAGCGAGGAAATCGGCGAGATGCGCATCACCACAAGGATCACGCCGAGGATCAGGGAGAACAGGGCGGACCACAAGGTCAGTTCGATATTGACCAGAAACGCACCGAGCACGTCATACTGGCTGAAGAGTTCCAGGAATCCGCTCATCAGGCCTCCTCTCCTTCGTCCGGGATGGGCGGGTTGTAGCGTACGTCGGGCGTGTAGTTGGTGCCCTTGGTGTTATCGCTGATGGCGTTCTCCCACGAGCCGTCCTGAATCATGTCCACGATGGCGTTGTTGATTTTGGTGGCCAGCTGCGTATCGCCCTTCTTGATGCCCACGCCGTAGTATTCCTGCGTGAACGGTTTGCCAACCACCTTGAGCTTGCCGCGCGAGGCGGAGGCCAGGCCGGCCAGGATGATGTCGTCGGTGGTTACCGCGTCCACAATGCCGGAGAACAGGGCGGTGGCGCATTCGGCGTAACCGGGCTGTTCCATGAGCTGGACTTCGGAGGCGAACTTCTCCTTGACGGTGGCGGCCGAGGTCGAACCGGTGACGGAGCATAGGCGCTTGCCGTTCAGGTCTTCGGGGCCGTTGATGGAGTTGTCGTCCTTGCGCACGAGCAGATCCTGTCCGGCCACGAAGTACGGGCCAGCGAAGGAGACGGCCTTCTTGCGCTCGTCGGTGATGGAGTAGGTGGCGAGGATCATGTCCACGTCGCCGTTCTGAATCATGGCCTCACGCTGCTTGGAGGGGGCTTCCTTCCAGATGATCTGGTCTTCGGAATAGCCGAGTTTCTTGGCGACGTATTTGGCCACGTCCACGTCGAAGCCCACGTAGGTGCCGGACTTCTTGAAGCCCAGGCCAGGCTGGTCGAATTTGATGCCGATGCGGATCTTGCCGGTTTCGTCCGCGCCGCAGGCTGCCAGCGACATTGTGCAGGCCACGGCGGCGAGCGCGGCGATCACGCGGCAAGCCTTCCGTTTGAACGTATTGGTGAATGTCATTGGATTGCGTACCCGTCTTTCAGTGGGTTCGTCAGTGGGTGAGGATCTTCGAGAGGAAGTCCTTGGCACGGTCGGTCTGCGGATGCTCGAAGAACTCGTCGGGCGTGTTCTCTTCGAGAATCTGGCCGTCCGCCATGAAGACGATGCGGTCGGCGGCCTTGCGCGCGAAACCCATCTCGTGGGTCACGCAGATCATCGTCATGCCTTCATGCGCGAGTTCGACCATCACGTCGAGCACTTCGTTGACCATTTCCGGGTCGAGTGCGGAAGTGGGCTCGTCGAACAGCATGACCTTGGGGCGCATGGCGAGCGCGCGGGCGATGGCCACACGCTGCTGCTGGCCACCGGAGAGCTGGGAGGGCATCTTGCTGGCCTGGGAGTCGACGCCCACGCGGGCGAGCAGGTCCATGGCCAGTTGCTCGGCTTCCTTCTTGTCCATGTGACGCACCTTGATGAGGGCCAGCGTCACGTTTTCAAGAATGGTTTTGTTGGCGAACAGGTTGAACGACTGGAACACCATGCCAACTTCGGCCCTGAGGTTCGCGAGCTCCTTGCCTTCCTGTGGCAGGGGCTTGCCGTCGATGCGGATGTCGCCGGAATCGATGGTCTCGAGGCGATTGATGGTGCGGCACATCGTGGACTTGCCTGAGCCGGACGGGCCCACGACCACCAGCACCTCACCCTTGGCGACGGTCAGGTTGATGTCCTTGAGAACGTGCAAAGCACCGAAGTGCTTTTCGACGTGGGTCAGTTCGACTAGCGGACGGTTCGGGTCCTCTTTGCCGGGAACCAGCGGGGTCAATTTGGCCTTGCTCGGTGATGTTGTGCTTGTCGCGCGCGAACGCACTGCTGTTTCATTGTTCGTTTCAGACATGAGTGGGAGGATAGCACACCGACGTTTCCAACGTGTTCACAGTATGTCCACACAGTTGCTCAGTCGATGTCTCATTTCCGCATCAGACATCGTGAAGGCGGCATTGGGCATCGGCATACATTCTCGCTGAGTCGCGCATCGCTCGGCGTCTGCTGTGCGCTGATTGCCTGCTGCGTGGTGGCTGAGACGTTGCTGCGACGGCAAAGCGGGCACGTGTTGTCCTATCTGCTGATTCCATGTTTGGCCTTGGTGTCGTTGGCGTTGCTGCCGTGTATGCCGCAGTCGGGCGCATGGCTGGCGGTCACTTTGTATTGTGTGGGGCTGGTCTCGCCGTTTCCCATGTCGTATTCGTATAAATGTGCTAGGCATTTTGAGCGTGGCTAGCTGTTCGCACACGATGAGTGCTGTTATACGGTGGACGACACTCCCGAAGCGCGGTGGATAACCGGGCGCGGCACACGATATGCCGGTGGATAACCGGTTCGCGCCGCTTAAGTTATCCCCATTTTTCGGTTTTGCCCCTGTGCCACCGTGGAATGCGCTACGCTCGGCGCATGAACGGATACAGCGAAGTGCCGCACAATGGCGAAATCAACAACTATCTGCGCAAAGATCTTGACGCCAAAGCCACGGCCAAGAACACGGCCTGTTGGAATCTGCTGGGCAAAGTGCGCACGAAACGCACGTTGTGTTTCTCGCTGTATACCGCATTGGAATTATGCGGCGTGGAGTTGCCGAGGCACAGCACGTTGCCGCAGAAGGATTTTTATGTGACGGTGAGGAGCAAGGGGACCCGCTCTTCATTGGACAATGTCGACTATCGCATATGGAATGCAAAGTTCAACAGTATCGCTTTCTCAAACGGCGTAACCTGCATGCATCCCATGGATGCGTGGATACAGTTTGCCCAATATCTCAACCTCACTGAATTAGTGGTGCTGGCTGAAGCGCTCATCAGACGTTATGGATATGCCATTGAACAATTCACTCAACGACTAACGGCCTTTCACCGCGTTATTGGCCGTGCGCGTTGTGAGGCGGCGCTGAAGCTCGTAAAACCATCGGATTCCGTTCAGGAAACTCGTACACGCTTGGCGCTTATGCTTTTCGGCCTGCCCATACCGCAAACACAATATGGCATTACCGATTCAGAGAACGGATACACCTACACCGTTGACATGGCTTATCCACAATACAAAGTCGCTATTGAATATGATGGCGATCATCACCGTCGCTTCCGCAAACAATATGTGCGGGACCAGCAAAAACGTCGACGTCTGCGGCAATTGGGCTGGACCGTCATCGAGGTGTTCGCCGATGACCTGTGGAACACCGCCAAACAACGTGCCTTCGCACAAGAGGTTGCCACCGCGATGCAAATACCGCTTCCTGGCCGTCCTCAACCTTCATGCCGGGTATTAATAGACGGCAGCCTTACCATCAATGCGCGCAAAGGGGAATACAGGAGGCGGAAACAAGCAAAACACAACAAAGCATCACAACATTGATCAAATACGGAGTTGCGATTACTTCTCATGGAGCGGCAATTCCCCCATGAGGCGGTAATTTGCCCATGGGGCGGTTTGAAGAAATTGTGAAACCGCGGAATTAAGCCATTTTGACCTACCGCCCCATGGGGTTTTCACCGCCCCATGGGTTGTTTACCGCCCCACGAGGAAGTTACCGCCCCATGGAAGGATAATCGTCAAACGCTAGGGGGGGGGACACCGCATGGTGCGAGGTTTGCCGCATGGCGGAGGTGCCATCGGGTGGAGTATTTGGCACCCCTTGGCAGGTATTTGGCACATTGGCCCCCGCAAAAAGCAAATGGCCCTTGGAATTATTCCAAGGGCCATTTGCGGCTAATAGCACCGGAGCATTACTCCTCGAAAATTAATCTACGCGTGCGGAGACCGCCGTTCGAAGCCGAAGACGCACTGAAGTACGTCGAGTGCTGAGGAAAGACGGTATACGCTCCGTAGATTAGTTTTCCTCGGCGTCCGGGTCGTAGTCGACGCCAGTCTCGGCGCGCTGCTCGTCGGAAATCGGGGCCGGAGCACCGGTCAGCGGGTCGCGGCCGCCGCCGGCCTTCGGGAAGGCGATGACGTCGCGGATGGAGTCTGCACCGGCCAGGATGGACACGGTGCGGTCCCAACCGAGGGCCAGACCCGCGTGAGGCGGAGCGCCGTACTTGAATGCCTCAAGCAGGAAGCCGAACTTCTCGTCGGCCTCTTCCTTGGTGATGCCCAGCACATCGAGCACACGGGCTTGGATGTCGTCACGATGGATACGAACGGAACCGCCGCCCATCTCCTCGCCGTTGCAGACGATGTCGTAGGAGTCGGACATGGCGTGTTCGGGATCCTTGTCGAACTTGTCGATCCAATCCTTGCTCGGCATGGTGAACGGATGATGCATGGAGGTCCACTTGGAGTGGCCGACAGCCACATCGTCATCATCCGGATCGTCGGTGGGCTTGAACAGCGGGAAGTCCACGACCCAAGTGAAAGCGAACTTCTTCGGATCCAGCAGGCCTTCGCGGGAGGCGAGCTCCACACGCACGGCACCCAGCAGCAGCTGGGCGGACTCGCGAGAACCGGCGGCGAAGAAGACGGCGTCACCCTCCTCGGCGCCGACGGCCTCGCGCAGACCGGCACGTTCCTCATCGGACAGGTTCTTGGCGACGGGGCCCTTGAGCTCGCCGTTCTCACCGAAGACCACGTAGGCAAGGCCCTTGGCGCCACGCTGACGAGCCCAATCCTGCCAAGCGTCGAACTGACGACGCGGCGTGGCGGCACCGCCCTTGAAGACCACGGCACCCACGTACGGGGCCTGGAACACGCGGAACGGCGTGTTCTTGAAGTACTCGGTCAGTTCCACCAGCGGGTTGCCGAAGCGCAGGTCCGGCTTGTCGGAGCCGTACTTGTCCATCGCATCCTTCCAGGTGATGCGCGGCAGCGGCAGCTGGACCTCATAGCCGGCGGACTTCCAGATGGCGGCGATGACCTTCTCAGTCATGGCCATCACATCTTCCTGGTCCACGTAGGCCATCTCCATATCGAGCTGGGTGAACTCGGGCTGACGGTCGGCGCGGAAGTCCTCGTCACGGTAGCAGCGGGCGAGCTGGTAGTAGCGTTCGACGCCGGAGACCATGAGCAGCTGCTTGAGGAGCTGCGGGGACTGCGGCAGGGCGTACCAGGAACCGGGCACCAGACGGGCCGGCACCACGAAGTCGCGGGCGCCTTCCGGGGTGGACTTGATGAAGGTCGGGGTCTCGACCTCGGTGAAGTCCATGTCTTCCAGCGCGTGGCGGGCGGCCTTAGCCATGTCGGAACGCAGCTTCAGATTGTGTTGCATGGACGGACGGCGTAGGTCGAGGTAACGGTACTTCAGACGCACGTCCTCGCCCGGCAGCTTGTTCTCGGACTCATTCTCGAGAGCGGTGGAAACCTGGAACGGCAGAGCGTCGGACTTGGCGAGGATCTCGATGGTCTCGGCCACAACCTCGATCTTGCCGGTGGCCAGATGGGTGTTTTCGTTGCCATCCGGGCGCAGGCGCACTTCGCCGGTAATCTGAATCACGAATTCGCTGCGCAGCGGGCGGGCCATATCCTCGTCGTAAATGACGACCTGCACGAGACCGGTCGAATCACGAAGGTCGATGAAGGCCACGCCACCGTGATCACGGCGTCGGTCAACCCAACCGGCAAGGGTGACCTTCTGGCCGACCAGGGCCTCGGTCACTTCAGTGGCATGATGTGTTCTGTAAGCCGTCTGGCTCATTGTCTTGTTTCTCCTCGATTTTTCGCGCGAATACGTCAGATTTCGACGGTTTGCTGGGCAACCACAGTATCCGGCTCCCACGACGTGCAATCGGCGGCAACCTGCTCGCCCGTGACGATGTTCTTGACCTCGTCGCCAGCGGGCTCTGCGCCTTCCGCACCTTCGGCAGCGGTGGCCGGGAACCACACGTACGGAATGCCGAGTTTGTCCGCGTACTTGATCTGCTTGCCGAGCTTGGCCGCGGTGGGTGCCACGTCGGTGGCGATGCCGCGCGCACGCAGTTGGTTCGCAATACGGTTGGCGGCCGGGCGGTCCTCTTCATTCCACACAGCGACCAGCACGGCGGCCGGGCTGACACGGTTGGCGTGAGCGCCGGCGGTGTGCAGCATGTAGCTGACCAGTCGGCTCAGGCCGATGGACAGGCCCACGCCCGGGTACTTGCGGTTGCCCTGGGAGGCGAGATTGTCGTAACGGCCACCGGAGCAGATGGAGCCGAGTGATGCGGCACCGTCGAGGAAGGTCTCGTAGACGGAACCGGTGTAGTAGTCGAGACCGCGGGCGATCTTCAGGTCGGCGATGACGGAACCGGGGCGGATGACGGCGGCTTCGTCGACGATCATGGCCAGGGTATCGAGTCCCTGACGAGCCAGCGTGTAGGCCTCGGAATCCTTGACGATGCCGTGAGCCTCGCACAGCGCATCGAACTTGGCGGCAAGCTCGGCACCGTCGGAGGCGTTGAGCTCGGCCAATTCGAGGCAGGCGCGTGCCTGTGCTTCGGTGGCGCCGCAGGTCTCGGTGAGCAGTCGGGCCACCTCATCGGCACCGATCTTGTCGAGCTTGTCGATCTCGCGCAGCACGCCTTCGACGTCCGTCAGGCCAAGGCCGCGGTAGAAGCCTTCAGACAACTTGCGGTTATTGGCGTGCACGGTGGCCTTGGGGAGGCCATACGCGCGCAGCTCTTCCAGCGCGGAGACCATGACCAGCGGCAGTTCCACTTCATAGTGGTCGGGCAGGTCGCCGGCACCGATCACGTCGATATCGGCCTGCACGAACTCGCGGAAGCGGCCTTCCTGCGGACGCTCGCCACGCCACACCTTCTGAATCTGCCAGCGCTTGAACGGGAACGCCAACGCACCCGAGTGCTCGACCACATACCGGCTCAGCGGCACGGTCAGATCGAAATGCAGGCCCAACCGCTCTTCAATCGGAGTGTCGGATTCATGACCGACCTCCTGCAAACGGCTCAGCAGGTAGATCTCCTTGCTGGTCTCGCCTTTTTTCAACAAAGAAGCGCCGGTTTCCACCGCTCGCGTCTCAATGCCGATGAAGCCGTTGAGCTCAAAAACCTTACGAAGCGTATCGATAACACGCTGCTCCACAACACGTTCGGAGGGGAGCCACTCCGGGAATCCTGATATTGATGCACCTTTAGCCACGAAATCAATATAATAGGTGAGGGTTGCGTCAAAACTTCCTGGTTCGCCCGGGATGGGAGACGCTCCCGCTTATGCATTCTACGCTTTAAGGAGCTGGCCATGGCCGACGAAACTGTCACCGAACCCGTAAACACCGCTGCGCCCGAAGAGCAGGCAACGACACCCGCACCCGAGGCCAGCGCGGCCACGCCGGCGCCGACTCCGTCCCCCGCTTCCATGCCGAAACCGCACGCGCCCTCCCCCGCCGCCTTCGCCAAGAAGACTCCGGCGACCAAGCCGCGCGCTGCCGCCCCGGCCGCCGCCACCGCCGCCTATTCCGAGGCTGATGTCAAGGCCGCCGAGGCCTTCGGCCGCGTGGATGACAACGGCACCGTCTTCGTCAAGGATGGCGACGCCGAGCGCGAGGTGGGCCAGTTCCCGGATGTCTCCAAGGAAGAGGCGTTGGCACTGTACGCCCGTCGTTTCCTGGATCTCAAGGCCAAGCTCGATCTGTTGGCCACCCGTCTGGCTTCCCCGAACATCAAGGCCCGTGAAATCGACGAATCCGTGAAGCTCTTGGGTGAAGAAACCTCCGAGCCGGCCGTCGTGGGCGATCTTGCCGCACTCAAGGCCCAGTACGAGGAGCTGAAGGCCGCCGGCGAGGCCAAGAAGACCGAAATCGCCGAGGCACGCAAGGCCGCTCAGGCCAGGGCCGTTGCCGAGCGCACCGCCATTGTCGAGAAGGCTGAAGCACTGGCCGCTTCTCTGGGCGACAACACCAACTGGCGCTCCACCGCCGACAAGTTCCGTAACCTGTTCGACGAGTGGCAGAACCACCAGCGCACCACCGTGCGCATCGACAAGCCGGAGGCCGAGGCGCTGTGGAAGCGCTTCTCCGCCGCCCGTACCACCTTCAACCAGGCTCGCCGCAAGTGGGCTCAGGCTCGCGACAACGAGCGCACGGCCGCCAAGGAAGCCAAGGAAGCGATTATCGCCGAGGCCAATGAGCTCAAGGATTCCACCGCTTGGGGTGAGACTTCCCGCAAGTTCAACGATCTGATGGACCGTTGGAAGAAGGCCGGCCGCGCTGGCCGTAACGAGGACGACGAGCTGTGGGCCAAGTTCCGCGAAGCCGCCGACACCTTCTTCAACGCTCGTCAGGCCGATCGCGATCAGATCAACTCCTCCGAGAAGGAGAATCTGGCTGCCAAGGAGGCTCTGCTGGTCAAGGCCGAGGCTCTGGTGCCGGTGAAGACCGACGCCGAGGCCAAGAAGGCCCGCCAGGAGCTGGCCAAGATTCAGGAAGAGTGGGATCAGATCGGTTACGTGCCGCGTGACGATATGCGCCGCATCGAGAACCGTCTCGACGCCGTTGACAAGCAGATCAAGGCCATCGAGGATGCCGCTTGGAAGCAGACCGATCCGGAGGCCGACGCCCGCAAGTCCAGCTTCGAGGAGCAGCTCAACGCCCAGCTCGCCGAGCTCGACGCCGAGATCGCGGCCGAATCCGACCCGAAGAAGAAGGCCAAGCTCGAAGCCGAGAAGGCCACCAAGGAGCAGTGGTTGAACGCCATCAAGTAAGGGTCTCGCCAGGTGCCCCTCAGAGAGGGGAGCTGGCAGCAAGGCTGACTGAGGGGAGTTTACGGTTATACCGCAAGCTCCCCTCAGTCGCCTACGGCGACAGCTCCCCTCAGCGAGGGGAGCGTCGTCATATTTATGCCGTTTTCTCCTGCCCTATACTCATAACTTCACCCCATAGTTCCTCAGTCACCCAGCAATTGGTGTCTTACGCCTGAGTCCCTACCGGTACTGCAACAACTGCCGTGAGCCCTTGATGTGCGGCCAGATATTCATGCAACGGCTGGCTGTATGGCATATCCAGCTCGCCGTAATTGGTTCCGGCACGGAAGGCGGGGTAACTGTCGCCGCCCTGAAGCAGATATGAATTGGACGCGATAATCACCAGGTCATCGTCCGCAATCGGTCGGCCGTCAACGGCGAGGTTCACGATACGAACCGCCGCATGTTCGTCGGCAGCACACTCATCAGCGTCAGCGTTGGTATCAGCGGCGGCATCGGCATTGCCGCTCTCACCAGCCGTACCGCATTCGGCATACCGATACGTCACGTTCGAGGAGATGCCGAGCCAGCGCCGCTCCAGTCGCCCATCGTCACGGCGAAATTGCTCGGCGAGCACTCTCTTCACATCGCGCCCGGTGAGCGTCTCATGCGCGGCCTTGAACTGCAAGGCCATGAGACTATCCACCTCGCGCACGGTGACTTTGCCATCGCCATTCATATCAAGCCGTGGAGTCCGCAGACTGCCATTATTCGAAAATCCGATTACCGGCAAGCGATTCCCGGCATACACATGCTTCATGATTGACTCTCGGTTCGCGTCCGCCACCAGCACACCGACCGTATTCCCGTGCTTGTCCGAACCTTGTTTGTCGAAATTCACGCCGGAGGCCAAGGTGCCAATCACCGCGCTGCCGGTATGGTTCGCATATGTTGCCGACGCCTGGTAAATATGCTGCGCGCGCGATACCTCATCGTTCTCCTCAGCACCGGCAGACATCCAAGCGGCTTGCGCCGGATGCGCATTAAGCCCATCCACGCCCAGCACGCCGTCAACCGCCGTATGGCTGGTGCCATTGCCGAGGTCAACGTCGGCCACTCGCACCGTGGCGCGACGCCCGGCACCGGTGATGATCAAATCCTGCACGGCCATGTTCCGCCCGAAGCTGCCCGCCTCGTAAATAGGCGCGCCACCCGCGGTTGTACCGTGCTTGATCGCGTGACTGTGACCGGTGTATACCACATCAACATCTCGCCCAATATCGGCGGCGGCTGAGGCATCGGCGTGCAGCAAGGCCACCACCGCATCCACCTTTCCGGAGCGCTTGAGTTCACGGGCCACACGATTGATCGCGTCCACCGCCCGTTCGTCAAGATCGGCATCACGAGTGATCTGCGGAGTGGCTACCGAGCCGAGCGCATCAGTAAGGGCGCCCACGAAACCTATTCGCTTGCCGTTCACCGTTCGAATCGTAGAGTCACGTACGTGGCTCAGCAGTCCGTCAGACGACTTATTGGCGGCAGACGTGTTGGCGCACAGCCAGTCGATGCCGTTGCTGGGATCAGCGATGCGATTGTTGAAATCGGCGACACCGCGGTCGAACTCATGGTTGCCTACCGCCGAAATCGTCAATCCCCACGCTTTGGCCATATCCAGCGTGGGTTGGTCCTTCTCCACCGCCGACTCATACGGGGAGCCTCCCACCAAATCGCCGGTCGATACCGGAATCATATTGCCGGGATTATGGCTGTCGGCCACGGTGAAGGCGGTGGCGTTGTCCGCACCACGTTCGATATGCCCGTGAAAATCAGTGATGTCGGCAATGGTCACCGTACGAGTGCCGGAAGATGGATTATCACCGGAAAAAGGAACGGCTCCCGTGGTTCCAGCACAAGCATAAGGAACCACCAGAGCCGTAAGGATAAGCGCTACTGCACCAAAAACGATCCACGATCGCTTGCCGGTCCACCGCCGGTTCTTCATATTCCTGCTCACACCAGTCACGCTAGAATCGTCGATTGAACGGCCATGCCTAGGAAGGCGACTCTCAGGTGAATTCTTAGCGGCGTCTTGGGATGGGAAAGGCCTGACCCCGTACTATCAGGGTCAGGCCTTTGCAACCCGAGTCACTACGAATGCGTCGGCAAGAGGAGATTACTCGGCAAATTCCTCGACGCAGATCTCAGCTACCGCATCCACGCACGCCTCGGCAATCAGACGGCCGCGTTCGGCGCTCGAGCCGGCCGGATTGGCGAGTCCGCCGTGAGCGGGAACGTCACCTTGGCGCACAGGGTAGCGGACATAGGATTTCGCCGTGGCACCGGCTTCCTCGACCATACGGTCCATGTGCACCAGTTCCGGCGCATAGTGGAGCATCAACGAAGTTTCGGTGACGGCCGCATGCTCCAATGCCCAGCCGGGGAACACCAATCCATCGAATACCTTGTCGATAACCGACTGCGGAACCGGGTCCCACCAATTGGTTTCCACGATGGTGGCCACTCCCCCGGTTTCGCGGGTGACCAGGTCGATGGCCTCGACGATGAACGCCTCGTTTTCAAAATGCGCGTTCATGACGACGATCTTGGTGAAGCCATCGGCGATGAGTTCGCTCAGCACGTCGTGCATTTGGTTGATCACTGTCACGCCGTTCATGTCGATAGTGCCCGGGAACAGCGGCCCGCCACCGGAGAGCGGCTTGGACTTGTATCCGTAGCTCAGGGTGGGCAGCACGGTGCCGTCGATGCGTTCCGCCAGATCTTCGGCGACCCGCGTGGCGAGTACCGCGTCGGTGCCGATGGGCAGATGCTGGCCGTGCTGTTCGGTCGAACCGATCGGCACGATGACGGGACGAGTCTTCGCCTCCTTGAATTCCGGCCAGGTCATGTGGTCCATACGGCGGTTGCTACCCATTGCAGTACTCCTTTAGGTTGGTGGTGGATTGGATGGTCGATGAATACGCCCAGCTCCCTCGGGGAAGGAGCCGGAGCTGAGGAGATCAGATGTGATTCAGATCCTTGTCGGTGTTTTCGTGGGAGAGGATCATCGCGACCAAGGCGATGGCCGCAACGCCCACCATGTACCAGGCCGGGGCGATGGACGAACCGGTCAGGGCAATCAGGCCAGTGGCGATGAACGAGGCCGTACCACCGAAGATGGCGTTGGCCAGATTGAAGCTGAACGCGAATCCGGTGAAGCGCACGGAGGTGGGGAACGTCTCGGTCAGGTAGCTGGACAGGGTACCGTCGTTGGCGGTCAGGGTGGCGCACATTGCCAGCTCAACCAGCAGCACGGGCCAGAACTGGGAGGTGTTGAGGATGAGGAAGGCAGGAACGGTGAGGACGATGAACGCCACGCAAGCGCCGATGAGCACCTTCTTGCGGCCGAATTTGTCGGAGATGTGGCCCATGCCGAACACCATGAACACGTAGGCGACCAGGCAGATGGTGGTGATGGTGCCGGACTGGGGGGCGTCCATGCCGACGGTGTCAGACAGATAGGTCGGCAGGTAGGTGAGCACGGTGTAGAAGCCGACCGCGTTCAGCACGCAGGCTCCGAAGCTGATGATCAGAGCCTTGAGATGGTTGTGGAACAACTCGGCGAGCGGGGCGAACATGCCGCTCTTGGCAGCGATTTGACCGTCGGCGGAGGCGGCGCCCTTGGACTCAAGCGCATCGTTCATCGACTGGTAGACGGGGGAATCAGCGAGCTTGGCGCGGATGTACAGCACAATCAGACCGAGCGGGCCGGCCAGCAGGAACGGCACACGCCATCCCCAACCGACCATCGCGCTAGAGTTCATGTTGGCGGTCATCAGCGTGGCCAGAGTAGAACCGGCGAGCAGACCGATAGCGGTGGAAGCCGGAATCAGCGAGCAGTAGATGCCGCGCTTTGAAGTGGGCGCATATTCGCCGAGGAACGTGGCCGCACCGGCATATTCACCGGAGGCGGAGAAGCCCTGCACCATGCGCAGCAGTAGAAGCAGAATCGGCGCGCCAACGCCAATCACCGAGTAAGACGGCAGGCAGCCAATCAGGAAGCTCGCACCGGACATGAACATAATCGAGTGGGCCAATGCGGCTTTACGGCCTTTCTTATCTCCATAGCTACCCCAGAACAGTGCGCCGATTGGACGCAGGATGAAGGATAGCGCGAACACGCCGAAGGTCTGCAGCATGGCGACGGTGTGATTGTCGGTTGGGAAGAACACCAGGGCGATAGTGGTGGCGAAGTACGAATAGGAGGCGTAGTCGAACCACTCGATGAAGTTGCCGAGGAAGGAGGATACCGCGACTTTCCTGACCATGGCCTGTTCTTCAGTTTGCGGGGTGGAATTCATCAGTCGTGCAGATGTAGTAATCATTGCGGAACTCATGATGTCACCGTCCTTTCAAGGATGTGCTGTTCGTGTGACTGAATGAGATTCAAGTGGGAATCCGTTTCGCAGCAGGTCGACCAGCGCCGCGATAGCCTCGACTATGCCCTTGAGTATTTGCTGAAACGTGAATCGTCGATTAACCAGTTCGGCGTAGAAATGGACAGGTTGCCCAGTGGCACTGCCGTATTATTCACCATGCTGTTCTTGCCATGATTTCGTGAGTTTGGCGGCAAATAGCAGCATCACCCAGTTCGGTTTGTCGTTATAGTCGACGCCGACCATTTGTGTCACTTTGTCCAGTCGGTTGTACAGGGTTTGCCGTCTGATACCCAATTGCTCGCACGCGCCGGTTTTGCTGTCGAGGTTGTCGAAGCAGGCGCACAGTGTGTCCAGCAACAGTGGGGAGGCGGCGACCTCGAATCCGATGGTCTGCACCACGAGCATGCGCATCGCCTTGTCCATATCAGAGGATGCGACGAAACGGTCGACGAGTGCGGACATGGTACTTACGACTCGCCCGTATGCCGGTTCATGATTGGCGATGTCACGCAATACCGCGAACCCGTCGACCAGCGTCACCGTGTCCAATGCCACTCGGCCATGCACCACGTATATACCGTCGCCTTCCAGTACGGCAAGCGCATCCATGCAATGGCGTCCGAATGCGGCCGCACCGTCTGAGGAATCGGTGGTGGAGCACCATCCGACCATCAAGTCACCTTCCAGCATGCAGGAGACGGCGCATCCCGACAGTTCTTCGAACCGTTCGACCATCGTCGATACATGGTTGATGCCTTCCACCACCGATCTGAACCGAAAAGCGAATGGCATATAGATGCATGATCCGGCAAAACCCAGCGCTTCGAGCATCGCATGCGCTTCCTGCGCCTCAAATGTATTGACGTGCACGCCGTCGGCCGGACCCATACTCAGATGATGCATCATGCCCATGCGCGCACCGCCGTCAATATAAAGGGCGGCCACCGGAGACACGATGGTGGCGATGGCCCGACGCATCGTGGCGTCGAAAGTCATGGTGCGTTGCGTGATCTCCAATGCTCCCACCGGCCGGGAGCGACTTTCAAGGGCGATGACGGCGCTCGATTCGTTGCCGGCATCGAACGCACGACCCGCTCGAGCGGCCAACAGACCGTCACCATCGAAAATGGCGACGCTTTCGCCGAACAGCGACGCAATGGTTTCGGCCACAGCCTCGATATTGCCAGTACGGGACAATCCCTCACGTAATGAAGTGGACATTGTGTCCACCTCCAATTGCAAGTGCATCTGTTCGTGCACGATAGCGGTATTGACACTCTGACAGATGTCGACAAAAGGTACGCGAGATTTCAAACCAATCAACGTCAACCCATGCAGCCTGGCCGCAGACACCAGTTCGTCCGGCATCCGCACCACACCCTCCACCAGTTCGACCACCAGAGCGGCAACACCAGCCTGTGCCAGGCTTGCTACATATTGTCCTAGCGTGCCGTGCCAATCGGCGGCGAGCAGAGCGTTGCCCTCGATAATCAGCATCTCACCGCCCGAAAGGAAGCTGGAGACATCCTCTCGCTCGTTGGTGAACACCCATCGCACTGGCATATCGAGGTCTTTGCCTTCGACCTCCACCACAGGATCGGCTCGTTTGAACTGCGTGTTATGAAGCACACTGCGAATCGATACAGTCATACAATCTGTCCATTCCCCCGCGGAACACCGGTCGTTCCGGTTAACCTCACCGCAAAGCGTGCTGTTGACAATAACCTCAGTTGGTTACGCGGGCAGTCGGTTCACGTAACCGTTCGGCAACACACCAGTTGAAGGAGCGACGATGACTACCACACTGTTCACCAACGCACATATCGCCACCGGAGAACCCGGAAGCACGGCTGCAAGCACCCTGCCATTGCAGGACATTCTCGTCACGGATGGTGTGTTCACCGCATTCGGCCCCGGACTCGCGCAACAATATGAGGCTCAGGGTGGTGATCCGGCGGCCATTGAGGTGGTCGATCTGGGCGGCAAACTTGTCTGCCCACCGTTCTGCGATACGCATCTGCACCTTGATTACGTATTCACGGCCCGCAAGCCCGGTGCGGTGAATGAAAGCGGAACCTTGTTTGAGGGCATCCAGCGATGGAGTGAGACCAAGTCCGACTTGACGGTCGACGAGATCAAGCAGCGCGCGAAAATCGGCATTAAGAAAGAAATGCTGCATGGCGTACAGCTCATTCGATCCCATGCCGATGTGACCGACCCGAACCTGACCTCGTTAAAGGCGCTGCTGGAGCTTAAGGAGGAATTGAAGGATACGGTCACTCTCCAGATCGTCAGCTTCCCGCAGGAGGGCATGTACTCCTACGAGGGCCCGCATGGCGAATCGGGTGCCGAGCTGGTGGAGGAAGGACTCAAGATGGGTGCCGACTGCGTGGGCGGCATCCCCCATTTCGAACAGTGCCGTGAGTTTGGCGAGCATTCCATGCACACGGTAGTTGAGTTGGCTTCGAAATACGACAAGCTCATCGACGTGCATTGCGATGAGACGGATGATCCGAATTCCCGTTACGTGGAGCTGCTTTCGGCATTGGCGTATAAGGCTGGCATTGGCCCGAAGGTCACCGCCAGCCACACCTGTTCGCTGGGATCGGCGGACAATGCCTACTTCTTCCACCTGACCAAGCTGCTTAAGGCGGCGCATATCAACTTCGCCTGCGCCCCCACCGAGAACCTGTATTTGCAGGGCCGTCAGGATACCTTCCCCAAGCGCCGTGGCATCACGCGAGTCAAGGAGCTCACTGAGGCGGGTGTCAATGTGTCATTGGGCCAGGATTCAATGCAGGACCCGTGGTACCCGTTGGGCAATGGCAATATGATGCTCATTCTTGATTATGTGCTGCATTTGGCACAGATGATGAGCTTTGAAGAAATCGACGATGCGTTGAAGTTCCTGACCGTCAACGGTGCCACTACGTTGGGCCTGCGCGATATGTACGGCTTGGAAACGGGCAAGCCAGCAAACTTCATTGTGCTGGACGCCGATAGCGTGTTCAACGCCGTGTATGAGCGCTGCTCGGTATTGCGTTCGGTGCGCGCCGGCCGCACGCTGTTTACCCGCGAGGAGACCATCGACACCGGACTCGCCCTGCTGTAATAATCCGACACAAACAGTAGCTCCCCTTGACAGGGGAGCTGTCGCCAGAGGCAACTGAGGGGTAGACCACAAACGTGCACATCATGTGTGCGCAGGTCTACCCCTCAGTCAGCTTCGCTGACAGCTCCCCTGTCAAGGGGAGCTTTGCTGGTATGCGCTAGCTACGCTATCGAAACGGACTACTCCTGCGGAGCGTCACCGGAATCGGCGGGAGCGGATTCGGCCGGCTCAGTGGCCGGAGTGGCGTCGGCTGGAGTCTCGCCATCAGTGGCGGCACCGTCTTCGGCGGGCTTATCGGCGGCGGCCGGCTCCTCGAACTCCTCACCCTTGAAGGTGAATTCGCCGAGGATACCCTCGCCTTCCGCATCCACAATCACGCGCTGACCGTCTTCGAGATCGCCCATCAGGATCTTCTCGGAGATGGCGTCCTCGATGTCGCGCTGAATCACGCGGCGCAGCGGACGGGCACCGAGCAGCGGGTCGAAGCCCTTCTGCGCGAGCAGGTCCTTGGCGGCGTCGGTGAGTTCGAGCGACATATGACGGTCGAACAGGCGGTCGTTGAGCTGCTTGACGTCCAGATCCACGATCTGGCGCACCTGCGGCTCGGTGAGCTGCTTGAAGACGATGATGTCGTCCAGACGGTTCAGGAACTCCGGGCGGAACTGCTGCTTCAATTCGGAGCTGACCTGGTCCTTCATGCGCTGGTAGCTGGACTCGTTGTTGGCACCTAGGTTGAAGCCCGTGTTGGCGGCCTTGGCGATGTCTCGCGTACCGAGGTTGGTGGTCAGGATGATGATGGTGTTCTTAAAGTCCACCTTGCGGCCCTGACCGTCGGTCAGGTGGCCGTCATCGAGCACCTGCAGCAACGTGTTGAAGATGTCCGGATGAGCCTTTTCGATCTCGTCGAACAGCACCACGGAGAACGGCTTGCGGCGCACCTTTTCGGTGAGCTCGCCGCCTTCCTCGTAGCCGACGTATCCCGGAGGCGCACCGAAGAGTCGCGAAGCCGCGTACTTCTCGGAGAACTCGGACATATCCACGCGAATCAGCGCGTCCTCATCGTCGAACAGGAATTCGGCGAGCGTCTTGGCCAGCTCGGTCTTGCCGACGCCGGTGGGGCCGGCGAAGATGAACGAACCGGACGGGCGCTTCGGGTCCTTCAAACCCACGCGAGTACGGCGGATAGAGCGGGAC
>OCQY01000208.1_pt1 | contig 22995 bp, 18 predicted proteins | sample 1538721 | NCBI WGS metagenome assembly OCQY01 (sample SAMN04571720, study PRJEB22368) | human gut metagenome | biome: human gut; material: stool | host: Homo sapiens | place: Luxembourg | collected 2012-08-17
GACCGCGTGACGGTTGCTGATGCCGTCGACTCAACTGCCTCTGGTACGCCGGCCGGCACCGCCGTCGAACCCGACGGCATGAGCTCTCACGCCCGTTCCACGCGCCGCAAGTCCAACACCGCGGTCGAACAGATTGAGACCGATTGGAAACATGCGGCCGTTCGCCCGGCCCCACACGTCGAACTGCCCGAATGGCTGCTCGAGGAAACCGACAAGGTGGCCCACCGCGACTACTCCACCGGCTTCTATTACCCGGAGCACAAGGTCACACAGAACACCGACCGCTCCGCCTACTTCCGCTCATGGCTGGTAGTGGGCGAAGTGCTGAGCTGGAGCGCGGACGAAGACGGACGTGTCACGCTGATGAGCCGTAACAAGATTGAGCCCGGTCAACAGGTCGAATTCCTGCTGCCTGGCGAGAGACCATTGGTCTTTACCGTGCCGGAAACCGGCCTGCGCGATGCCGATGGCGCGCCAGTACCCGCCATCAATAATCCGGCGCACGTGTTCTCGATGCCCTGCCCGCACCAGGTGCCCATCAACGCCGCCATCCGCTCGCGCACCAAAAAGCCCACCCTCAAAGCCGAATAACCTACCACTCCGCCCCCGCTGACTGGGGGGTGGTCATGAAAATCATGAACACCGCCCGCACCCAAGAAAGAATGCCTTATGCCTGAATACAGCGAAGAAATCCTCGATTCCAACAGCATCAGCTCTACCGATAAAGCCGGTCGCCCTATTCCGGTGACCATCCCCATCGCACTGGCCCCCGGCATCAAGGTGGTGTACACCACGCGACTGGGCGGCCTGAGCGCCGGCGATTACGGCAACCTGAACCTCGGCGGCAAGTCCGGCGACGAACCTGAGGCCGTGCTGTCGAACCGCATCGCACTCGCCGAAGCGGTGCAAGCCCGCCTATCGCTGGTCTCCCAAGTACATTCCGGCGTGGCTGTGGACGTGGACGACTCGTTCGTCATCAACACCCCCTTCGGCTTCGACGTGTCCGGCACACATGGTGAGACTGACACTCCGCACGTCATCGAGGCGGACGGCCAGGTCACCGCACAATCCGGCATCGCCCTAGGCATGTTCGCGGCCGACTGTCTGCCGGTGCTGCTGGGCGACCCGGTCACCGGTATCATCGGTGCGGCCCACTGCGGCCGTCGTGGTCTGGAGCGCGGCGTGATCGGCACCACGGTGGACCTGATGAAGAGCAAGGGTGCCGACCCGGCGAACATCGTGGCCACACTCGGCCCGCGCATCTGCGGCGACTGCTATGAAGTGGGCGACGAGATCGCCGACCAGTTCATCAAGCGCTTCCCGCTGACCAAGACGAAGACCCGTTTCGGCGGTGCCGGCATCGACATCGCCGAAGCCGCGATGATCGACCTCGCCTTCGCCGGTGTACATCAGGTGGTCGATTCGATGCCGCGCGTGCACGCCGCCACCCAGTACCTTGAGGAAGACCCGGAACTCGCCGAACTGTGCCGTACGGATGGCGAAGGCCCGGCCGAGCTCGCGGAGCGCATCGACAACATCAGCCACAGCATGTGCACGCTCGAAAACCCACTGTGGTACTCGCACCGCCGCGCCGCGCTCGCCAACAAAACACACGAAGGCCGCCTCCTCGCCCTCATCGTGCGTGACTAAACGGAGAATGCGAGCACATTCCGTGGAGAAGATGTGATGCAGTTCACGGACGGCCAGCCCTCACCTTACGGTGGTGCCTATGACTGAGAGAGATTTCGATACCCCCGTCGAGACGCCTACCGTCCAACCGGCCCCCGCTCAGGGTGCCAAACCGGCGCAAACCGTGCCGGTGGTGGCCGTGGTGCTGGCCGCCGGCTTCGGTACGCGCTTCGACCCCGATAATCCCAAGCAGCTTGTCTCCGTGGGCGGCAAGCCCATCGTGTGCTGGAGCATTGATGCCTTTGAACATTGCGATCGCGTCAGCGACATCGTGGTGGTGGTCAATCCCAAGGTGCGCGGTGAAGTGGAAACGTTGGTTGGCGAGATGGGCTACACCAAAGTCCGCGTCATCATTGACGGTGGTGACGAACGTGTGGACAGTACCGCCGCCGCGCTCGACATGCTGGCTACGGCTGGCATTCCGGACGATGCCAAGATTCTGATCCATGACGCCGTCCGTCCGTTCGTGGAACAGTCCGCCATCGACGGTTCGATTGATGCGCTCGACCAGTTCACGGCCGCGACCGTGGCCTACGCCTCAACCGACACCGTGCTGTTGACCGAGGATCTGGGCGATTTGAAAGTGGTCAAGTCGGTGCCGGACCGCCCGAACACCTTCCGCGCGCAGACCCCGCAATCCTTCCGCTTCGCGACGATTCGTCACGCTTACGATTTGGCTGCCGCCGACCCGGACTTCCATCCCACCGACGACACGCGCGTAGTGGTCGATTATCTGCCTGATGAACCCGTCGCCATTGTCTCCGGTGCGGAAACCAACCTGAAGATCACCACGCTGGAAGATATTCCCACAGCTGAGCGTATCGCCGAGGAGATTCTCGGTCGTGATCCCAAGGAAGAGGCCCGCGCCCGCATGCACGCCCTGCTGGCCCAAGCGGCCGGCCAGATGCATCGCTAGACTGGCATTATGCGTGAACTCAATGTTGTGATCTCCGGCTTCGACCACTATGACGGCGTGGAGGTCAATCCCGCCGTCGAAGTGCCCAAGGCCATCGCCGAGCAGGGACTGGGCGTCTCCTCTGCTCCGGACGATCCGTTGGAGCAGGTCGCCGTCACCGTTCATGCCGTCAGCATCCCGGTGAGCTTCGCCAAAGCCTGGCCCACGCTGAAAGAGACGATTGAGGCCACCAAGCCCAATATCGTCATCGCCACCGGGCTCAAGCACGCAGCCCGAGGCGTGATGCTTGAACGATGCGCCACCAACCTGATGGACGCGATCAAGCCAGACGCGGACAACGTGATCCCACGCCGCGAACCCATCGACCCCAATGGCCCGGCCGCCTATTGGACCCGCCTGCCGTTGCGCTCGATCCTGAATGATTTCACGGACGATTCGATTCCGGCCACCTTGAGTTCGGACGCAGGTACGTTCGTATGTAATTCGCTGTTCTACAACTTGCTCAACTGGACCGCCACCCAGGAGCGGGTGCTGGGCGGATTCGTCAGCTTCCCTCCGGTCGTTCCGGCGCATTCCAGCCAGCATGGTCTACCACTCGACCAGCAGATCGCCGCTGGCCGTGATGTGGTGCGCGAAGCCGTGCGCTACTATCTCAAGCCCTCCAGCTCCGACATCCTCATCGCCTAGCACGCTGTGCGCCACGCCGGAATAGAACATGGTTCGCACGCATTGTAACGATTGCGCGTCGCTCAACGCTCAGCGCCAGTGCGATGCGCTAGAGTGCTGCAAGGATGTGCCAAGAGCTTTATGCGTGTGCGAAAGGAATAAACAGCGATGGTGGATCGTTTCCCGGTGGTGCTGCGAGGATATGACAAGGAGAAGGTTGATGCTGCCTTCGACGCTACTCAGGAGAGTATGAAGCGTGCGCAGCAGACGTTGGCCAGCATGCGTGAGCAGATTGCGGCGGATGACGACCGTATTCTGCAATTGCAGGCCCAACTTCAGGAAGAGAAGAACAAGAAGCCGGAAGGCAACAGCTTCGCTTCCTTGGGAGCGAACGCCCAGCAGATGCTTGCCTCCGCCGAACAGACGAGTACCGAACTGCTGGAACGCGCCAAGCAGGACGCGTCCTCCATCCGTACCACGGCTCAGGCTCAGGCCGAAACACTGATCAACAACGCCAAGCTGGATGCCCAGCATATTGTTGACGACGCCAATGCCAAGGCCGCCTCGATTCTGACGAACGCCAGCAATCAGGCCGAATCAGTGACCACCTCCGCTAACGAGGATGCCGCACAACTGCGCTCCGAAACTGCCAAGACCATCACCGAACAGCGTCAGACCGTCGAGCTTGAGCTCAGCAACGCGCGCGAAGAGCACACTAAGAAGATGGCTTCCGAACGCTCCACTCAAGAGCGCGAAATCGCCGACATGAAGGCGGAGGCGACCCAGCAGGTTGCCGCAATGCGCAAAAGCGCCAATGAGGAGATCACCAAGCTTAAGTCTGATTCCAACGATCAGATTGAGGCGGCGCTCGCCGAGGCCAACAAGAAGCTCGCCGACGTGCGCGAGCAAGTGTCCAAGATGATGACCGAAGCCCAGCGCAAGGCCAGCGAAATCATTGATGCGGCCAAAACCAAGGGTCAGGAAATCACTGATGAGGCCGAGGTCAAGCGCACCAGCACGATGAGCCAGGTCAACGCCGAGGTCGAGCAGATCCGTCACGACATCGCCGCTCAGCAGGATGAGGCCACGAAGAAGGTCAACGAACTGCTGCAGCACCTCGAAGAGCGTCGTGTGGCGGCCAAGCGGGAAGCCGATGAGTTGGTCGGTCAGGCCAAGAACACTCGCGACCAAGCCGATTCGTATGCCGCGTCCAAGCGCGAGGAGGCGGACATCCAGGCCGCCGCAATCGTACATAAGGCGGGCGAGGAAGCCGATGCGCAGATCGAGGAGCGTCGCGCCGCCGCCCAAAGCGAGCTTGACGGTCTGTCCAAGCGCATCGCCGATCTGCAGGAACGCGAGTCCGTCATCACCCAGCGTGTTTCGGAACTGCGTTCTATGTTCTCGCAGGCGTTCTCCGGATTCGCTTTCGGCGGTAATGCGGCGGCCTCTGGTCAGGATCAGGAAGCCGCTGCCGCGGCGGCATTGCCGGTGGTTGCGCCCGTCCCGGAAGTCAAGCCTGTACACAACGAGGCCGATGACCAGCCGGGTGAGTTGAGCGGAAACGAGTCGGCTGCCGACAATCACAATGAGACAGATGCGGCACCGGCTGATTCGGCTGATTCGGCTGATTCGGCTGCGCAGAATGAGCAGTCCGAATCGTCTGAGCCGTCCGAGCACCAGACACAGGGCGAACCGGAGGCCCCGACTCAGGAGAATCCGGCCGTATCTGAGCAGAACGGCGAATGACAGGCCTTCGATTAGACTACTAGCGGTAAGAATTACGGCACCTGCGCTTTCGAGCCAGGTGCCGTATTCGTTTGAATCTGCGCCACAAGCGCACCATCACAGAAGGAGTATGACATGAGTGAATTGACGCCTCTGACCGACGAAGCGTTGAATACCCTGCGCGGCGATTTCGCACAGAGCGGCACCAACCGTCTGGCCATGAACGCGGTGACCGCCGCCGGCATCGACAAGGTGGCTCGCAATTATGACCGCGCTCGTCTGATGCAGCGTCGTTTCTCCACCATCGTTGACAATGGCGAAGCCACCCATCAGGATCGCTCCGGCCGCTGCTGGCTGTTCAGCTCCCTGAACGTGGCCCGTTTCGTGGCCAAGAAGAACATGAACTTGAAGGAGTTCGAGTTCTCCCAGAACTACGCGATGTACTACGACAAGCTGGAGCGCGTCAACTACTTCCTTAAGGATGTGGCCGCTCTGGTGGCTGCCGGAGAGCCTTCCGACTCCCGCCTGATGCAGCACCTGCTCGCCGACGTGATGGGCGATGGCGGCCAGTGGACCATGGCCATGAACGTGTACAAGAAGTACGGCGCTGTGCCCAAGGACCTGTTCCCGGAGACCGAATCCTCCAAGAACACCGGTGAAATGAACATCCAGCTGCGCCACATGCTGCACACCGCCGTGGCGCACATGTACGCCGCTGACGGCGATGCCTCCAAGGTCGAGGCGATTATTGCCGACGCCACTGCTGCCGGCCACCGTATTCTGACCATCCACCTGGGCGAGCCGCCGGTTTCCTTCGACTGGGAATGGACCGACAAGGATGGCGAATTCCACCGCGACGGCGAGATTACGCCGGTTGAGTTCTGGAAGAAGTACGTGGGTCCGGCTGATCTTGAGGACTACGTGTGCCTGGTGGACGATCCGCGCACCGAGCACGTCAAGGGCAAGAAGATCGGCATCGAGCACCTCGGCAATGTGGCTGGCGGCGACGCCACCGAGTACCTCAACGTGCCAAACCAGTTCATGAAGGACTGCGTCAAGCAGATTCTCGTTGAGCAGGGCATTCCGGTATGGTTCGGTGCCGACTGCCACCCGTTCATGGACCGTGAGAACGGCGCTTGGGCCACCGACCTGTTCGAGTACGGCCGCGTGTACGACGTGGACTTCGATTTGGACAAGGAAGCCCGCGTGCGCTTCGGCGACTCCGCCATGAACCATGCCATGGCTTTCGCCGGCGTTGACGTGGCCGACGACGGCACCACCCGCCGCTGGCGCGTGGAGAACTCTTGGGGCGCCAAGATCGCCGACAAGGGCTACTTCACCATGTCCGACGACTGGTTCACCGAATACGTCTACGAGGTAGCCGTCCCGAAGGCCCTGTTGCCCGAGGAATACCAGAAGGCCCTCGAAGAGCCAGCCACCATGCTCCCCGCATGGGATCCGATGGGCGCTTTGGCCTGACTTCGTCAGCCTCCCGGAATCGGCCTGACGGCCAATGCTGTGTTTTCTCGCAGCCTGTCGGCTGCTAGGGTCTCTCCCTCTGTCAGCGCGAAGCCGCTGACAGAGGGAGAGACCGCGGTCGCAGGCCGCACAACAACACAGCATCGCCGCAGGCGAGTCCACCCAAAGTCCATAACTGCCGGCCCAACAAGCAGTCCCCGTAACAAACTGCTATAGTTGGGCTTTTGCGTCTATGGCGACATACCGACAGTACGTATACAAGGAAAGGAGTCGAGCAATGGCAGCACTACGTGGTCCGGATAGTTCCGAGGATGAACGTCGTTTGGGGGAGCAGGCCGTCTTTCCTGAGACCGTCGATGTCAACATTCGTCAGCTTGACCCCATTCCCGCGCCGCGTGCTTTCCTCAGGGAGCAGCCGCTCACCGATGAGATGAGCGAGCTCGTGCTCCACTCGCGGCAGGAAATCCGCGATGTGCTCAACGGCCGCGACGACCGACTGCTCGTCATCGTGGGCCCCTGCTCAATCCACGACCCGAAGGCCGCGCACGAGTACGCAGAAAAGCTGGCTGCCGTCAAGCGCGAGTTGGAAGACCGACTCGTGATCGTGATGCGCGTGTACTTCGAGAAGCCGCGCACCACCATCGGCTGGAAAGGCCTCATCAACGACCCCGATCTGGACGGTCGCTTCAATATTCGTAAGGGCATGTGGCTGGCCCGCAAGGTGCTCACCGACGTGCTGAGCCTCGGCCTGCCCGCCGCCACCGAATGGCTTGACCCCATCACCCCGCAGTACATCTGCGACGCGATCAGCTGGGGTGCCATCGGCGCGCGTAACACCGAATCCCAAGTCCACCGCGAACTGGCCAGTGGCCTGTCCATGCCGGTGGGCTTCAAGAACTCCACCGACGGCTCCATCAAGGCCGCCGCCGATTCCTGTTTCGCGGCCGGCTTCGAGCATCACTTCCTGTCCATTAACTTGGACGGTCGCGTGATTTCCGCCGAAACCAAAGGCAACCCGGATTGCCATCTGGTTCTGCGCGGCTCCAGCCACGGCCCGAACTACGATGCCGAATCCGTGCGTCAAGCTCTGGAAGACCTCAAGGTTTCCAAAGCGTCCGGCCCGAGCCAGCATGGCCTCGTCATCGATGCCGCCCACGGCAACTGCGGCAAAGACGAAAACCGCGAAGCCGAAGTCATCGAAGAGATCGCTGAGCGCCTGGCGCACGGCGAACAAGGCATCACCGGCGTAATGATGGAAAGCTTCTTGGTCGGCGGTCACCAAAAGCCGGCCCCGCTCGACCAGTTGGTCTACGGTCAGTCCGTCACCGACTCTTGCGTGCCGTGGGAACGCACCAACGAACTGCTGCACACCCTAGCCGACGCCGTCACCGCTCGCCGCTCGGCTAAATAGCTTTGTCTTTGTAAAAATGCTCACTGAGACCCACTCAGTGAGCATTTTTTGCCAATAACGGTGGTCATGTCAGTTTGTTCCCGTGACACCTTATCCTTGGGAAGGATACTGACCCAAGGAGAGATGTTATGCAGCAGCAGGAGGAAGCAGCACATTCGCTGCATCCGTTGCAAGTCGGTCCGCAGCCGTTGAACACCCCAGAAGAGCTTCGCGCCATTCGTCAGGCGATGGGGGAGGGGAAGAACCCGCTCGTTGCCACTGATGTGCCGCGTTGGGAAGATCAGGTGGGTGTCAGTCGCATCATCAACCGCCGCGTATTGGAGTTGGAGCCGCTGCCCACGCCCGCGCAAGTGCTCGCTGAACTCCCGCTGACTGATCAGGCTCAGGAAATCGTCGCCTACTCGCGTGATGAGATTCGCGCGTGCCTGTACGGCCAAGACGACAGGCTGTTGGTCATCGTCGGCCCCTGTTCGGTTCATGACCCGAAGGCCGCGCTGGACTACGCGCGCCGATTGGCCAAGCTGAAAGATGAGCTCGGTGAACAGCTGCTCATCGTCATGCGCGTGTACTTCGAGAAGCCGCGCACTACCATTGGCTGGAAGGGCCTGATCAACGACCCGGATATTGATGGCAGCCACAATATTCGCAAGGGCCTGTTGCTTGCTCGCAAAACCTTGCTTGGTGTGCTGAAGGAAGGATTGGCGGCCGCCACGGAATTTCTGGAGCCCACCAGCCCGCAGTTCATCTCGGACGCGGTGAGTTGGGGCGCCATTGGTGCGCGCAACACGGAAAGCCAGATCCACCGCCAATTGGCCAGCGGGCTTTCCATGCCGGTCGGCTTTAAGAATGCCACTGACGGCTCGGTGAAGGCAGCGGTCAACGGTTGCTTCGCCGCTGCTCAGCAGCACACGTTCTTCGGCATTGACCATCTGGGGCGTGCCTGCGCAGTCGAGACCCTTGGCAACCCGGACTGCCATGTGGTGTTGCGCGGCTCGATTCACGGCCCGAACTACGATGCCGAATCCGTGGCCAAAGCCATGGAAGACGTACGCGCCGAAATGCCCGCCGAATCCGCAGCCTCGCATGGTCTGATTGTTGATTGCTCGCACGGTAACTCCGGCAAGGACGAACATCGTCAGGCCGAAGTCGTGCGCAATATTGCCAGCAGAATTGCAGCTGGCGAACAGGGTATTACCGGCATCATGATGGAAAGCTTTATTGAAGGAGGCAATCAGAAGGCCGCGCCGCTTGATCAGCTGGTCTATGGCAAGTCGATTACTGACAAGTGCATCAGCTGGGAAGAAACCGAGGCCTTGCTGCGCGAGCTTGCGGAAGCCGTAGCCACACGGCGTTGGCACTGAGTTGCGTCATCGGCTCTCTCGCGGGAGCAATGCAACGAAACGTCTCTACCCCTCAGCCTGCCATTCGGCGGCCACCTCCCCTGACAAGGGGAGCCGAAAGTGTTGTGAAAGGAACTTACGTATGGGTATGAAAACTGTAGCTATTATTGGCGCATTGGATGAGGAAGTGGCGCTGATCGCCAAATCGCTCACGCATGTGACGCACACCGCCAAGGGCAGCCTTGACATCGTGTCCGGCACGGTCGACTCCTTCGGTTCTGACGTCATCAAGGTTGCCGCAACGGTAGGCGGCATGGGACTGGTCAATGCGGCCGCCACCACGCAGCTGCTGATTGACGAGATTGCCCCGGACGCCGTGATTTTCAGCGGCATCGCCGGCAACCTCAACACCCACCTGCACATCAACGACGTGGTGCTCGGCGGCACCCTGCGCTACCTCGACACTGACATGCGGCTCGTAGGCCAGTGGAAGCCCGGCACTGCGGACGCTCCGGTGGAGGAATTCCACTCTGATGACCGTCTGCTGGAAGTCGCCGACGAGGCGCTTGCCAATGCGGGCATTACCCACATCATCGGCATCATCGCCTCCGGCAACTACTTCGTGGACACGCCCCAAAAGGTCGAGGAGGTCATCCGACTCACCGGGGCTGACGCCGTGGAGATGGAAGGCGCCGCCGTGGCACAGGTCGCCGCCCGCAATAACGTGCCGGCACTGGTGATTCGTGCCCTTTCCGACAACGCCGACACCGATTACGAGGTATTCAAGGAGTTCGACATCTCCGAATACGCCGATACCGCCGCCCGTCTGGCTGTCGACATCGTCAAGCGCCTGTAACTGGTCACCTCCAAGTTCGGCGTTGCCGGTGTGGGCTGGTACATGGCCATCATGACTGCCCTCGCTCTGCTCGCTCTGTTCCTGATCAAGGAAAGCAAGGACAAGGACTACGAGCTGTAAATAGAGCTCCCCATATTATGCTCCCGCCAGCGGGAGCATTTTGTTATGTCGTCCCGCCAAAAATGAACAATAGACGAACTTACGTAGTTTAGGCATCTCACTACGCCTCGCACGTTTTACTCTGGAAATCATGGATATCTGGCAGATCGTCGTGATTGTGGTGCTCGCCGCGCTGATACTGGTGTGGGTTGCCGTCATCGCCTACAACAAAGGCCGCGTTTCAGGCCGGCTCGCCGCCGAACAGGACCTGTCCGGCGACGAGGATACGCATTCTCTATTCGGTGATGATGCGCCCGTGCGCCCCACCGAGCGTCGCCTGATTGAAGTCCTGCCCGAAGCCCTGATCGTCACCGACCGCAACGGTCTGGTCCAATATTCAAGCCCCGGCTCAGTGCCATTCGGCCTAGTCTCCGGCGACCGACTCAACTCGCGTGAAGTCGAGGACATCCTCACTCAGGCCGCCGCCGACGGTGGCATGCGTGAGCGTGAGGTTCAGCTGCCGGTCAATCGCAATTCCTATCCGTCCTCTAATGGCCGAGGACTGGAGGCCGGCCAGTCACGCCCGTCCAACACGCTGTATTTGCGTGTGCGCATTGGCGATATCGGCGATGACCTGTACGCCATCTTCATCAACGACATGTCCGAGCAGCGCCGTTTCGAGGCCGTCCGCCGTGACTTTGTGACCAACGTTTCGCACGAACTCAAGACTCCGGCCGGTGCCATCGCGCTACTGGCCGAAACCGTGACCGACGCCGCCGATGATCCGGACGCCGTACGGTATTTTTCCGGCCGTATCTCCAAGGAATCCGCGCGCCTGACCGAACTGGTGCATCATCTTATCGACTTGCAGAAAGCCCAAAGCCCGCAAAGCGTGATCGATGCGCGGCGCATTTCCGCGCTGGATGTGGCACGCGCCGCCATCGCCGCCAATCAGACCCAAGCCGACTCCCGCCATGTGGATATCCGACTGAGTGTCAACGGACAGTCAGTACCCACGAAGGTCGAGGAGCCGGCCGATGGCGAAGGTTCCTTGGAAGAATCAGGCAGCCCAGCCACGAACGGTCCGATGATCAAGGCCGACAAAGAGGCCATGCAAACCGCCGTCAAGAACCTCGTAGAGAACGCCATCCATTACTCGCCCGAACACACCACTGTGGCGGTCGGCGTGGGGGAGCGCGATGGCAAAGTCACCATTCGCGTGGTCGATCAGGGCATCGGCATCCCCGCCAAATCGCTGGACCGCATTTTCGAGCGATTCTACCGGGTCGACCCGGCCCGTTCGCGCGAGACCGGCGGTTCGGGACTCGGCTTGGCCATCACCAAGCACTGCGTGCAGGAGAACGGCGGTCGGATTTCGGTCTGGTCGCGTACGGGGGAGGGGTCGACGTTCACCATCGAGCTGCCGGCCGCCCCGGATGAGGATGACGACGAGGCCCGGTCGGACGAGTCGACACAAGCGTAGGGCCTTGGTTGGTGCCCGACATGGTGCCATTCCATTGCCACACAATCACACAGTGGGCGAGGTGCGCACACCGCGCGTAGCCCAATTACGCAATTACGTACTTTCGGGAAACAGCAGGCTAACGGAGAACAAATGGTTACGATAATGTCGGAAAACTTTGCGCCTATGCGCACGGGAACATACCCAAGAAAGGCTACTATGACACGCATTCTTATCGTCGAAGACGAGGAATCCTATCGCGAGCCGCTGGTATACCAGCTCACACGCGAGGGGTACGACGTGTCCGCCGCCGCCACTGGCGAGGAAGGTCTGGAACTGTTCACCAAGGGCGGCATCGATTTGGTGCTGCTTGATTTGATGCTGCCGGGCATTGACGGCACTGCACTGTGCCGCCGCATTCGTGAGCAGAGCCGTGTGCCGATTATTATGCTCACCGCCAAGAGCGCCGAAATCGATAAGGTCGTTGGCCTTGAGATTGGTGCGGACGATTATGTGACCAAGCCGTACTCTTTCCGTGAGCTGCTGGCACGTATTCGTGCCGTGATGCGTCGCAATCAGGCCACTGCCCAGGCTTCCGGCACTGTGGATGACGATATTCCGCTGGTGTGTGGCGATATCGCCATGCAGGTTGGCCAGCATCAGGTCACCGTACGCGGCGAAACCGTGTTCTTCCCGCTCAAGGAATTCGAACTGCTCGAATACCTCATGCAGAACAAGGGCCGTGTGATGACGCGTCACCAGCTGATCGACCGCATCTGGGGTTCGGATTATGTGGGCGACACCAAGACGCTCGACGTGCATGTCAAGCGCGTGCGCTCCAAGATCGAGGAAGATCCGGCGCACCCCAAGTATCTGACTACCGTGCGCGGTCTCGGATACAAGATCGATACTCCCGCGGAGTAAATGGAAGGCGGCCTTCGGGTCGCCTTTTTTGTTGTGGATTGGGGGGGCTCGCCGCAGGCGAGCCCGCTCCAAAAACTACGTAGCCTCAACGTAGCCCACAAACATCCAAGTGTTCATCTTCTGTTTACTGATTTCGGTTTTGGGCCCTTGAAACCACCAATACGCTTGTAGTTGTCATGAATTGACCGGGCAGCGCTGAGCCGCCCGCGAATAGTTGATAGAGGGATTAAGTAATAATCATGCAGAAGAACATCCTCGTTCGCTCCATTGCCGCTCTGTCCGGCATTGTGATGCTCGCTTCCGTGGCCGCCTGCGGCGATAACACTGCCGCCACGACCGACAACAGCTCCTCCTCCGATTCCACTTCCAAGTCCACCCCGATCTCCGGCAACTTCTCGGGCGCCGGCGCCTCCTCTCAGCAGGCCGCCGTTGAAGCCTGGATCGCCGGCTTCCAGGGCACCAACCCTGAGGCCAAGATCGCCTACAACCCGTCCGGTTCCGGCGCTGGCGTGCAGACCTTCCTGACCGGTGCCACCGCTTGGGCCGGCTCCGACAAGGCCCTTGCCGATGACGAAGTTGAGCAGTCCAAGTCCGTGTGCACTGAAGGCACCGCCTTCGATGTCCCGGTCTACATCTCCCCGATCGCCGTGGTCTTCAACCTCAAGGGCGTTTCCGATGCCGGCAAGCACATCAACATGGACGCTGCCACCATCGCCAAGATCTTCGACGGCAAGATCACCAAGTGGAACGATCCGGCCATCGCCGATCAGAACAAGGACCTGAAGCTGCCCGACACCGCCATCACCGTGGTGCACCGCTCCGATAAGTCCGGCACCACCCAGAACTTCGTCTCCTACTTCAAGGACGTCACCCCTGACAACTGGACCTACGACCTCTCCGAGAACTGGCCGAACGAGGTTGGCCAGGGTGCCAAGGGCACTTCTGGCGTGATCTCCACCGTCAAGCAGGCCGACGGCACCATCGGCTACGCTGACTTCTCTCAGGTCGGCGACCTGGGCACCGTGGCCGTCAAGGTCGGCGACAAGTACAACGAGATTTCCGCCGAGGCCGGCTCCAAGGTCATTGGGGATTCCAAGCAGGACGACACCGTTAAGGGTGACAACCGCATCGTCATCAAGATCAACCACGCCACCGAGGCCGAGGGCGCTTACCCGATTGTCCTGGTCTCCTACGACATCGTCTGCCCGGCCTACAAGGACACCAAGCAGGCTGAGTTCGCCAAGGCTTGGCTGACCTACGTGACCTCCGACGAGGGCCAGAAGGCCGCTCAGGATGCCGCCGGCACCGCTCCGCTGCCCTCCTCCCTGAAGTCCGAGATCACCAAGTCCATCGAGGCCATCAAGACCAAGTGATGACGTCGGCCCGCAAGGGTCGTGTGGACTGGACCTGACAACTGAACGATAGACTGTAGTAGTAAGAGCAGTCGCCGCCAACTTTAAGCCGCAGTCGTAAACCATACGGCTGCGGCTTAAAGCGGGTCAGGACCCGAACGGTTTGGCAACGTCACAGACGAAAACCGCACCACTTGAATACTTGATAACCACCCTATATAAGGAGAATCCGTGAGTTCGCAAGACAAAACGGCTGTGCAGCCAGTTGGTGGCAAGACCGCCGACAAGGTGTTTCGCGGTGTGGCATACGCCTGCGGCATCCTGATCCTGGTTGTACTTGCCGCTGTGTTCCTGTTCCTGTTCTTCCGCGCCTGGCCACTCATCGGTGGCGATCAGGCCGCCAACAGCCAGACCGTGTCCAGCTTTACCGGCGGCAAGGCCAGCAGCTTCTGGGGCTACGTGCTCCCGCTGTTGTTCGGTACTGTGCTCGTGTCTTTGCTGGCACTGCTGATTGCCTTCTTCGTGTCCATCGGCATTGCGCTGTTCATTTCGCATTATGCGCCTAAGAAGCTCGCCACCGCGCTGAGCTATGTGGTCGATTTGCTGGCTGCCATCCCGTCCGTTATCTACGGTTTGTGGGGCGGCCTGATTCTGGTGCCGGCCATCTACCCGTTCTGGAACTGGGTTGCCAACCACCTGGGCTTCATTCCACTGTTCGAGGGCCCGGCCGCCAACCCGCCGCGCACCGTCGCCACCGTGGCTGTGGTGCTCGCCGTTATGATTTTGCCGATTATCACCTCCATGTCCCGCGATATCTTCATGCAGACCCCACGCCTGCACGAAGAGGCCGCGCTGGCGCTCGGCGCCACCAAGTGGGAGATGATTCGTCTGGCCGTGCTGCCCTTCGGCAAGTCCGGTATCGTGTCCGCCTCCATGCTGGCTCTCGGCCGCGCGCTTGGTGAGACGATGGCCGTGTTGATGATCCTGTCCCCGGGCCTCAACTACTCCATCAAGCTGCTGCAGGCCTCGCAGAACCAGACCATCGCCGCGAATATTGCCGCACAGTACCCTGAAGCCAACGATCTGGGCGTCTCCACGCTGATCGGAACTGGTCTGATTCTGTTCCTGATCACGTTCGTGGTCAACTTCATCGCCCGTAAGCTTACCGAGAAAGCGACTGCGTGATGACTGCTGCTGAGAACACTGAAAAGACTCCGATGGACGGCGCGCCCGAAATCGACTTCGATCGTTTCCGCCCGACCCGTTCCGCCATCCAGCGCCGTAATATCATGGACCACTTCATGTGGGTCCTGATCGCGGTGGCGTTTGTGATCGCCTGCATCCCGCTGATCTCCCTGCTGTGGACCACTATCGTCAACGGCATCAAGCGCCTGAACCTGAACTTCCTGAGCTACAACATGACCGGTGTGGTCGGTGGTAACCAGACCCCGTCCGGTGGTTACGGCGGTGTGCTGCACGCCATCATCGGTACTCTCGAAATCACCGCTGGCGCTATGGTTATCTCCATTCCGATCGGTTTGATGTGCGCCGTGTACCTAGTCGAATACTCGAACCGCGGCAAGCTCGCCACCACGATCTCCCTGCTCGTCGACGTGATGAGCGGCATCCCGTCCATCGTGGCCGGCCTGTTCGCCTTCTCGATGTTCACGATTCTGCTGGGCCCCGGTACCATCAACGGTTTCGAAGGCTCCGTGGCTCTCTCCCTGCTGATGCTGCCCACCGTGGTCAAGTCCAGCGAGGAAATGCTGAAGATCGTGCCGAACGATTTGCGTGAGGCTTCCTTGGCTCTGGGCGTTACCAAGCAGCGCACGATTACCAAGATCGTGCTGCGCACCGCTCTGCCGGGCATCGTCTCCGGTGCCATTCTGGCCATCGCCCGCGTGATTGGTGAGACCGCACCGTTGCTGATGACCGCCGGCTACATCTCCAGCACCAACGTGAACCTGTTCTCCGGCCAGATGACCACCCTGCCGGTGTTCGTCTACCAGGAGTACTCGAAGCTCAGCGCGAACTGCCCGCCCAACGCCGACGCCACCTGCGTGACCACGATTCCGATGGAACGTGCGTGGGCTGCGGCTCTCGTGCTGATCGTCATCGTGCTGCTGCTGAACCTCATTGGCCGAATCGTGGCGAAGGTCTTCGCCGTCAAGACCGAGCGCTAAGCCAGTCGCTAAGCCTAAGCCTTAAGAACACAAGGAAATATAAGGAAACATCATGGGACAACGTATTGACGTCAACCACGAGAACATCTATTACGGCGACTTTCTGGCCGTGGAAGATGTGAACATCAACATCGAGCCGAACAAGGTCACCGCCTTCATCGGCCCGTCCGGCTGCGGCAAGTCCACCGTGCTGCGCACCTTGGACCGTATGCACGAGATCATCCCCGGCGCTCACGTCGAGGGCGAGGTGCTGCTCGAAGGCAAGAACCTGTACGACAAGGACGTGGATCCGGTGGCCGTGCGCCGCGACGTCGGCATGGTCTTCCAGCGCCCGAACCCGTTCCCGACCATGTCCATCCGTGAGAACGTGCTGGCCGGTGTGCGCCTGAACAACCACCACCTGGCCAAGTCCGACGCCGACGATCTGGTCGAGTGGGCTCTGCGCGGTGCCAACCTCTGGGAAGAGGTCAAGGACCGTCTTGACAACCCTGGCATCGGCTTGTCCGGTGGCCAGCAGCAGCGTCTGTGCATCGCCCGCGCCGTGGCCGTCCACCCGCAGGTGCTGCTCATGGATGAGCCCTGCTCCGCCTTGGACCCGATTTCGACCTTGGCTGTCGAGGATCTGATCAACGAGCTCAAGAGCGACTACACCATCGTGATCGTGACCCACAACATGCAGCAGGCCGCCCGTATCGCCGACTACACCGCCTTCTTCAACCTGAAGGCAGTGGGCCAGCCCGGTCACCTCGAGTACTTCGCGGACACCATCACGATGTTCAACAACCCGCAAAACGAAGAAGCCGAGCGCTACATCTCTGGAAGGTTCGGCTGATCGTTTCCTGCGCGCGGCGTAATGATTTGTGCGTAGGAGAAACGGCAAAGCCCGCCGCAAGGCGGGCTTTCGCATATTCAACGCGAGTATTGCCGAGTATTATCGTTCTCGCAACGGAGCGAGCTGGAATACTTCGTCGGACTGGGCGGCGACTTCCCGCTTCGGTCGATCGACGGGAGAACGGCGGGTAAAGCGGTACAAGACAAGTCCGCACGATGAATACTCTGTGATGAATCTTCTGTTTACGGTGCGAGTGTGGAAGAATGGTCACAGCAAGGTCCAGCAAAGGAGCATAGGTGAGTACTGGTCTGATCGTCGGCATTGTCGTTGTCGTTATTATCGTTGTCTTGATTGGTTGGGGCGTCAGCGCCTATAACAACCTGGTGACGCTGAAGAACCGTGTGAAGAACGGTTGGGCGCAAATCGACGTGCAGTTGAAGCAGCGCGCCGACCTCATCCCGAACCTGGTGAATACCGTCAAGGGGTACGCATCCCACGAGTCTGAAGTCTTCACTCAGGTGACCGCCGCCCGCGCCGGCGTAGTGGCTGCGGCCAGCAACCCGAGCACGACCACTGCTCAGCGCGCCGCCGCCGAAAACCAGCTGTCCCGCGCCCTGTTCAACCTGCAAGCCACGGCTGAGGCATATCCGCAGCTGCAAGCCAACCAGAACTTCATGGATCTGCAGAACCAGCTCAAGGAACTGGAGAACAAGATCGCCTACGCCCGTCAGTTCTACAACGACGTGGTCCTGAAGCTCAACACCGCCATCGAAACCGTGCCGACGAACATCATCGCCGGTCTGTTCCACTTTGAGCAGGCGCAATACTTCGAGGCCGATGATGCCTCCCGTCAGGTGCCACAGGTCCAGTTCTGACCCGCTCCAGGCCCGTCCGGTAAGCCGCCGGCCGGGCCCGTATTGTCTTAAGAGAGGGAAGATATGTGGATGCGATTCATTCGCGCCGGAATCGTCAGCATTGTTGCCACGGTGGTGTTGGCAGTTATCACCTTGGCGATAATCGGGACTTCCGCGTTCGGCGATTCGGCCGACCTCAGCTACCGCACGCTGGACTATGACGTGACCGCCACCGCGAACGGTGATTTGAAGGTCACGCAGCATATCGACGTCAAGATGCGTGAGCGTACCGACAGCGACGACAACACCAAGCCGTGGAAGCAACTGTTTCAGCAATACACGCTGAACTCCGGCACCCTGACTGATATCAGCGATATCAGCGTGCGCAACGTCACAGACGGCATCGACTACGCACAACAGAGCGAGCCCAAGCTGCCCAGTGACGTCTTTTCCGACAAGGAATGGAACAGTGACTACGCCAACCATTGGTATATCGCCGATGTGAGAGATGGCAGCGACCATCCAAAGGCATACACGCCCGGTACCGATGGCCTCAAGCCCAGCGCCTCCGCCACCGAAGATAACACGACCGTGGAGATCGGCTGGAATATTCCGGTCACCACCGAGGCCGACAGTATGAAGTTCGACGTGAGCTTCACCATGCACGATGTGGCCACCAAATGGAAAGACGTGGCCTCCTTCCAATGGGAGCCGTTCGGCAAGAAGAACCAAGTGCCTATCGGCACGGTCACCGGCACCGTCCACTTCCCCAACGGCATCACCGGCAAAACCTCATGGGCATGGCTGCACACCGAGCGCACTTCGGAAACCAAGCGCAACAGCGACGGCAGCTACACGTTCACGGCCTACAACATCCACAATGGCGACTACCTCGATGTGGTCGCGGCGTTCGATGCCGCCAAAGCCAAGGGCATCGCCCGCAAGGGAACCGGCAATCATCTCAAGGACCTGAAACAGGACGAATATAAGCAACAGCAGCGCTGGCTCGACAAGCAACGATTCGCTGCCAGAGCTCGTCTCGTGTTCTGGATTGTCAGCATCGTGCTCGGCATCGCGTTGTGCGCGTGGGGTATCTGGGCTGTGATCTCCAGCAACCGGCGTGCGCAATACCGTGGCAGCGTCGAATACTGGCGCGACCAGCCCGGCATCAGTCCGGCTTCCGCAGCCCGTCTGATTCGCGTGGTCGATCCGTCGACGCGCCAATCCGATGAAGACCGCCAGCTGACCGCCACCATGCTGTCGCTCGCCGTCAAGAAGGCCATTGCCGTCTATCCGGGGCCGTCGGACATGTATCGCGGCATCGACATGAGCCAGGCCACGCCGGTGGGCTTGAGCCAAATGATTGCCGCCGACCAAGGCAAGCAGTATGCGGCAGGCATCACCAGCACCATCGTGATTCTGCCGCTCGCCATTGATGAGGCACCCAACGCGCAACAGTTGGGATTGAGCGAATCGGAAGATGCGCTGCTGAACCTGCTCATCGTCATTTCGCAGCGCGTGGGCAGCCCGGTATTCGACCTGAACCAGATGAAGGCGACCTGCCAGAACTGGCAAGACGGCTATATTGAGCTCGGCAAATTCACCGGTGCATGCAGCATGGAATACCAGCGGCTGGGTGCCACGCGCTCTGTGGGCTGGCAATGGATTCTCCCCGGCGTACTGGCCGTCGTGCTGGGATTTGGTTCGCTGCTGGCCAACAGCTTTATCGGATACCCGGTGGCTGGTCTTATCGAGCTGCCGATATTCCTGGTCGGCCTGTTCTGCTCGATGGCCGGCGCGGTGACCGTGCTCACCGACCAAGGCCAGGATATCGCCGGCCGGACTCTGGGCCTTAAGCGTTATATGGAAGACTTCTCCAACTTCACCGACCGTGGTACCGCCGATTTGGCCTTGTGGGATTGGTATATGGTCTACGCCGCCGCGTTTGGCATTTCCGATCGCGTGATGCGTGAGCTGGCCAAGGCCTATCCTCAGGTCAACGATCCGGCTTGGCTGGATGCCAACGCCTCCAACTCGTTGTTCTACTGGAACTACCGCCCGTATGGCTGGTACAGCCACCGCCATAATGACGATGCTGCCGGGCAGATGGACCCGGGCATTAGCGGCCCAGCTCCGGCTTACGGAGGCACGTCGTTTGCCGGCGGATTCTCCGACCTCGGCTCGCAGCTGAACTCCGGACTCGCTGACATCAGCTCGACCATCAGCGCGGCAGCACCATCCGCTGATTCCGGTGGCGATTTCTCCAGCTTCGGCTCGGGCGGCGGCTCCGGTTTCGGTGGCTCGTTCGGTGGCTCGGGTGGCGGCTCGTTCGGCGGGCGGTAAATCCAGCGTTCTGCTTACGCTGGAATCGGACACAGACCGTCTCATTACTGTTGAAGGGAATCACCATGGCATTGTTCCGTAACCTCGGACCGTTCTCCACCACCGCCATCGGCCACGGCGAAATGCCGCTGACCATCGAAAACAATCGCGGCCACGAGGTCGGCATCGAAACCCTGCATGCCTCGCTGGACGCCGGCTGCCGCCACATCGACACCGCTTGGGCCTACTACTGCTCCGGCGGCGAAGAACAGACCGGTGAAAAGCTGGTGCGCGAGGCCCTTGAGACCTGGAAGGGGCCGAAGGACGAGGTGCTGGTGGCCACCAAGGTGGGCCACTTCCGCAACTTCACCGACGGCCGCCCCACGTGGGATGTGGACGGTCGCCCGGAGAACCTGATTCGTCGCGGCAAGGAGAGCGCACTGGCGCTCGGCGTGGACACCATTGACCTGCTGTACTTCCACCGCCCCGATCCGAAGGTGCCGTACAACGAGTCCGTCGAAGCCATCAAGCAGCTGGTGGACGAGGGCGTGGCGCAGGAGGCCGGTATCTCCAACGCCTCCATCGAGCAAATCGACATTGCGCGCGGCATTCTGGGCGACAAGCTCGTGGCCGTGCAAAACCAGTACTCGCCGATTCACCTGGAGACCCAGGACACGCTCGACTACTGCGCCAAGGTTGGCTTGGCCTTCGTGTGCTGGAGCCCGCTCGGCGGCTACCGTCACCCCTATGATGAGACCAAGTTCGACCCGTTCCGCGAGGTCGCGGCGGCCCACGGCGTGAGCTACCAGCAGGTCGTGCTGGCATGGGAGCTCGCCAAGGGCGACCACATGTTCGTGATTCCCGGCGCGCACCGTCCCGAAACCATCCTCGACTCCCTGAAGGCCGACCAGCTCGAACTCACCCCCGAAGAACTCGCCAAGCTCGGCTGAACTTTCTCAGCTCCCCTTGTCAGGGGAGCTGTCTCGCGTAGCGAGACTGAGGGGTAGTCGCCGGAGTAGTCCCGGGTAGTTCCACAAGGAGATAATTGTGCGCAAAAAACTCATCCTCGACCTCGATACCGGCATCGATGACGCGCTCGCCATCGCATATGCCCTAGGCAGTGCCGACGAGATCGATTTGATCGGTATCACGGCCACCTACGGCAATGTCGCGGTGCCGCTGGCCGCGCGCAACGCGCTGGCGGTACTGCACTTGTTCGGCCGTGACGATGTTCCGGTCTATCCCGGAGTCGACCATCCCATCGCCCCGGCAACATTGCCGAAAATGCGTGGCACCACACCAGACGAGCGGGCCCAGGCCTACGCGCGCTGGCAGAACGGCGGCGCGGACGGCTGGCAAACGGACGCTTCGTGGTCACCAACTCCCGGCTCGGTGGCGGTCCACCATCCCAACGGCATCGGCGGCGCAATCATCCCCGACTCCTCGCGCGCTCCGGAAGTACCAGGCTCGGCGGTCGATTTCATCATCACCGCCGCGCGCGAATACGGCCCGGACCTGACCATCGTACCTACGGGCGCGATGACCACCATGGCCACCGTATTCCGCAACGCTCCGGACCTGAAGGATTCCGGTGTGAACGTGACGTTGATGGGCGGTGCCCTTACATTGCCCGGCAATGTAAGCCCGGCCGCCGAAGCGAACATCTCCCAAGACCCAGAGGCAGCAGACTATCTGTTCAAGTGTGGCGCACGCACCACCATGATCGGCCTCGACGTGACCCACCAGACCGCGCTCACTCGTGAGAAAGCCCATGAATGGGCGTCTCTGGGGACGCAGGCCGGCGACTTTCTCGTCACCATGACCGACTACTACATCGACTTCTACCTGAAGAACCAGCCGGAGATTCGCGGATGTGGACTGCACGACCCGCTGGCCGTGGCCGCCGCGCTCGACCCATCGCTGGTCACGACCTTCGGGTTCAACTTGCAAGTCGATCTCGAGGGCCCGTTCCGAGGCCGTACCATCGGCGATCGTTCACGGCTCCAGGACCCCGACAAACACACCCAAGTCGCATTGGGCGTCAACGTGCCGGAATTCCTGGATCGTTTCATGGGGCGCGTCACCGCGGCGGCCCGGTGACGCGGACGGCGGCCGTCCGGTCCGCTCCACGCCGTGGATGGATATGACCCATGGCGTGGAGCGCCCTTTTGGGAACCGACAGAACATAGGGGGGGCGCTGCATGCGCAGCGCCCCCCCCCTATGTGTCAGATCATGCCGCAGCCCGGAATCAGGCCGCCGGGCGGATCGAGCGTGAGGTATTGCTCCTCCAGATCGATGTCGGGGACCAAGGCCTCCACGAACGGGACCAACGCGGTCTTTTCGACCACATCCTCGCCCTTGGAATTCTGGCCGGTTACCACCGGCTCGGTCAAACGAATCTTGAGCAGGGATTGGGCGGGGGAGTCGATCACATCCACCACTTTGCCGACCACTTGGCCGGCGGGCAGTCCCAGACCGTTGCCCTCGACTAGACGGGCCTCAAGGCCAATAAGATCCTTGGGATACCACTCGTCGGCCTCGAGCATGTCCTCCGCATCGTCGACCTCGCCGTAGAGTTCGACACCATTTAGGGCCTCGGCGGCATTGCGGTCGTCGACGCCCTCAAGCTTGAGAATCCAACGATCCTTGAACGTGCGCGAGCCCTCGACGATGTACTCGGTCTCGCCATCCTGGCTGTAGAGCACGGAGTCCGGCTCGAAGCGCCACTCGGGATCATCGGTGTACAGGCGCACGGTGACTTCGCCCTTCAGGCCCTGTGCGCGGCCAATACGAGCGACCCTCAGCAACTCGAGCTGCTGAGGGTCGTCGTGCATGTCTTGCTGTGCCATGCTGTGAATCGTTCCTTATCGGTTATCGACGGACG
>OCQY01000328.1_pt1 | contig 16677 bp, 10 predicted proteins | sample 1538721 | NCBI WGS metagenome assembly OCQY01 (sample SAMN04571720, study PRJEB22368) | human gut metagenome | biome: human gut; material: stool | host: Homo sapiens | place: Luxembourg | collected 2012-08-17
GCCTGGATATCTGCCACACCCGGCTCCCAGTAGAGCATCAGCAGGTTCATGGGCCGGATGGCGATCTCTCCCACGCCGCCCCGGGCCTCCGGGTCCCAGAACACGCCCTTGACCCCGGTGCCCTGCTTGAGCTTGCGCCACCAGGTGTCGCTGTACACCTGTTCATAGTCTGCCTGCTCCAGCACCACCGGCAGGATGCTGGAAAGCACCTGTGCGGTCTGCGCATCGTCTGCCGCCCGGGGCAAAACATTGGGGGCCGGGTAATTGTCCATGGCATCAGCGTGCTTGTTGGCAATGCTGTTGAACAGCCACCCACTGGCAGGCTGGGGCTTGCCCTCCATCATGGGGTTCTGGTAGTTCTTCCAGTGTCCCATCCGGAACCACAGCTCGTTGTCCACAATGCGTTTGTCCAGTGCGGCTTTTCCGGCCTTGTATTTCTGTAAAATGGCAGTGGCTTCGGCCACTTCTTCTGCCCCAATCGGCAGTTTGTCATCCAATTCGCTCATAATGCTCCTTCCTGTAAACCTCTCCGTCATTGCTTCGCAATGCCACTTCTCCCAATAGGAGAGGCAAGAGCGTTTCTTGGCTCCCCTACCAGGGGAGCTGGCGCGAAGCGCCTGAGAGGTTTATACCCTGTAAAATCTCGCCCTCCGGTGCAGCTCCAGCGGGTCGTCCCCCACCGGAGGCTGCACAGTCTGCCGGGGCGGGGAGATGGGATTTTCCATCAGCACATAGCGGCACTCGTCATAGATATGGTCCTCCTGCCGGGTGTCGATGTCCTCCACATTGCTCTCGTCATAGACCAGGTTCGGGAGGGTGCGGATGAAGTGCCTGCAGGTGTTGAACACCTGAAACATGGGCCGTCCCTCCTCATCGAACGCCAGCCGGTAGTGGAACTGCATCTTCCCCGCCAGCCGGGTGTGGTCACCGGGGACCCAGTGGAGAAAATGGGGGCCCCGCTCCATCATGGCGGCAATACTCTCGCCCCGGCTCTCATCAAAGATAGCAGGGTCAGCCACCCCCAGAATGGTGCGGCCCTTGAGCATCGGGTCGTTCTGCTCTGCCTCCCGGATCCGCCTTGCCTGTTCCACCGGGTCGATGCGCAGGCCCTCGTTGGGGCGGCCCGTGCAGCCGTACAGCTCCTTGATGCGGTAAAGCCTGCCCTCCTCATCCGCCGCGTACCACCCCACCGAGAACGGCTTCGAGAAACCGAAATCGTACCCCCGGTAGATCTTCCAGTGTCTGGGGATGGCAAAGGGCGCAATGACATGGGTCCAGCGCTGGTCCTGATAATGCCCCGGGTCGTTCCGCCACTCGGTGAACACCTGCCCCGAAAAGCTGTCCCAGCTGCCATAGAGCAGGGCCTGCTTTTCCGCTTCGGGCAGGCTTGCCAGACTGGCAAGGTAGTCCGGGTCATTTTCCAGCAGGGCGGGGTTGTCGAACACGCTGGACGGGATAAACACCCTTGCCCGCTCCAGCACCTTCTCGGTTCCGTCCGGCATCCGCACCGGGAACTGTTCCACAATGGGGGTGCCGGGCGGGGCAGGCGTGATGAACCGTGCTTTCACCCAGCCGTGCCCCACACCGCCGGGATTGGTGGTGGCCCGCAGGTAGACCCGGGTGCCCGGGCCGGTAGGGCGGTTGCGGCTCATCATATAGCTGTACTCTTCCCACTCGAAATGGGTCAGCTCATCGAACCCGATGAAGTCGAAGGCCTTGCCCTGATAATTTGTGCGGTCCTTGGTGTACTGCATGGAACCAAAGTAGATTTTTGCCCCGCTGGGGAACACCCACACATGGCTGGTGGCGTTGTACTGCGCCGTAGGAAAAGCCCGCTTGTAGTAAGCCATGCTCTTGTCCACCAGATCACTGAGCTGGGGGTAGGTCTTGCGCAGGATGAGCCCCCGATAGTGGGGGATGTGCACCTGCCGCAGGGCCTCGATCACCAGCGCGTCACTCTTGCCGCCGCCTGCCGCGCCCCCGTACAGGGCCTCCGGTTCCGGGCGGCGCATGAACTCCGCCTGCCGGGGCTGGGGCCGCCATACGATCTCTGCATTCATACGTCCTCCACGGCTGGCAGAAGCACCACGCCGCACGCCCGGGCCTCGGCATCCGCGCCCTGATCGTTCAGGGTCTTGGCCACCGCGGCCAGATCCTTCAGCACCGCCGTAGCCTCCTTGAGCCCTTTCATCAGGGCGGGGTCAGAGCCATCGCCACGCTGGGCCTTCTGCCGGGCGTTCAGTTCCTTGACCTCCTGCGCCAGCATGGTGCTCAGGGTGTCGGTGGCCTTGTGCAGGCTGGCAAGGCTCTTGTCCCTGCCCGGCTGTTTTGCTTGCGCCATCCTGTGTTCTCACATCCTTTCTGTTTGGCTTGGCACAAGGATACCAGCTTTTTGTCCCCTGCAACAGCGCGCACTTTTGCAGGGCCGTTTTGTACTTTTAGTGTCATAGAATCCAATTCGTATAAAATAATCTTTCATTTTTCATCGCTGTATCGCACCGTGCAGAAATCTCCGTTTTTCTCCCGGATTTTTCACGCGCAGACACATCAGGTGCGTGAAGCGCCTTTTGCGCAAAAAAGCAGGCACTCCGCCCGCCCCGTCCGGGGCAAAGGCAGAGTGCCTGCTTTCGTTACAGATTCAGTTTCGGTTCTGCTTACAGGGTCTCGATGCGGTCAAACAGCTGCTTGCCTGCTTCCACAGCGTCCTTGCTGCCAAAGACCACACGGGTAGCGTTTGCCATCCGGTCTGCAAGGTCTGCGGCCTGTGCCCGGATCGTTTCAGCTGTCACGCTGCACATGGCCTTGCGGTCCGCGGCCAGCATGGCATCGGTGATGCCGCAGAAGTACCGGCGGTCCAGCTCCTTGGCCTCAGCGTTGGGCTTTTTGGGCGAATCCATCTCGGACACCGCGCCCACGATGAACTCGGTCAGGTCTTTTTCGGTGTACTCCCGGCCTGCCAGCACCTCAGGGGCCTTGGCAAAGGTCTCGTAGCTCTCGGTCAGGTGGGGGTCACGGTAGGTGTACAGTCCCTCGGTCTGGGCACGGGTCAGCATTCCGGTGCCGTAAGCGCCGCCCACCTCACGGATGTTGTGCCACAGGTATTCGTAGCTCATAATGCGGGCCAGCACCCGGCGGTCGGCCTGCCGCTCCATGGGCCAGGTCAGGATATCATAGTTCACGCCGCCGTCAATGATAAAGGCCTCGTTCACGGGGGCAGTCAGCACCTCCGTGTAGGGCTTGGCAGCGGTGCGGCCCTGGACAGCAAAAGCACTGCCGGGCAGCAGGGCACGCAGCTTTGCCAGCGCTTCCTCGCTGCCATGCAGGCTGACGGTCAGGGCTGCATGGTTCAGCACCTTTTCCCGCACCGCCTCCAGCTTTTTGCCCATGGCGGCCCAGTCGGCCCGTTCCAGCAGGCCGCACAGGAAGTGGTACCCAGTCACGCCGCTGCACCGCTCACTCAGGGCATACTCCACTGAGTAGTGGGCGGCGGCACGCACGGCAGCATACTGGTTGCCCTGCCGGATGAACTGCTGCTCCATATTCAGCTTCTGCTGGCTTAGCACCCGGGCAAAAGCTTCCTCGGCCTTGGGGCCGGTCAGGCAGGTCTTGTAGAGGTACTCACTGCCCAGCGCAATGGCCTTGTCCAGATTCCGCTCCAACAGGCTCATGTTCCAAGTGAGCTTTGCGTGGCAGGGGCTGCCCTCCTGCCGCCCGGTCCAGAAGCTGATGCAGGCCATGCTGTTGCCCAGCCAGGTGGCGCGCTGGGTCTGCAGCTCCCGGGCAGTGTGCTCCGGGGTATCCAGCTCGTCCAGAATATCGGTCAGCAGGTCAAGATACTGCACCTCTTCCGGGGTGCACTCGCCCAGGTCGTAGTAGAAATTCAGATACAGGCTGCCCTTGGAGGGGTGGTGCAGCAGCTCCGCACCGGCCAGCGGTTCCACCGTACCGGCAGCGCTCCTGTCACCGTCGCCCAGGTCGGCCACGGTCAGCGGATGGTCCAGCACCAGCTTGCCGTCGTTGCGGGCAGGGGCAGCATCCTCTTCGTCCTTCTTGGGCAGGGCCGGGGTCTGGATCACCTGCACCGGCTCGGCCAGCAGCAGATCCTTCAGCAGGTCGTTGAACCAGCCGGTGGAGAGCTTCTCCCGCAGGGAAGCAAACAGTTTGTCGGTGTGGAGCAGCAGAGCCGGGTCGCCGGTGTGGAGCCAGCCGGTGGCGGCATAGATGGCATCCAGCACACCGTCGGGCAGGCTGCCCGGGCGCTCCAGGGAGGCAAACTCCATGGCGTTCAGGCTGGCCAGCAGCAGTTCCTCGGGGATGCCCCCTGCCAGCAGGTCGGTCACAGCCTGTTTCACGCCAGCTGCAAATTTGGGGGCAGTCTCTGCGGTGGCCCCCCGAAGCACCAGCTCCAGCGTGGGCTGCAGGGTACTGTCGTCAAAGCCAATGTCAATATCCGCGCCCAGCTTCTGCTCCAGCAGAGCCGCCTTCAGCGGGGACTGGTTGGTGCCCAGCAGGGCATCCAGCAGGATCTCCACGCCCAGCTGGCGCTCCCGGTCAGCAAACGCGCCGGTGTACCAGGCCAGCGCACACTGCACCTGATCCGGTTCGGGGTTTTCGGTGTAGTACGGGATGTGCACACGCACACCGTTCTGCTGGTCCTGCACCGTCAGCCGGGGGCGGCTGGTGCCCTTGGGCATCCTGCTCAGGTAGTGCTCATCCAGAAACGCCAGCTTCTCGGCCATATCCATCTTGCCGTACAGGGTGATGCAGCAGTTGTCGGCGCTGTAATGGCGGCGGTACACCCGCTGGTATTTTTCATAGGTCAGGGCCGGGATGGAGGCCGGGTCGCCGCCGGACACAAAGCCGTAGGCCGTATCCGGGAACATGGCCCGCTCCAGCGCGTTCTGCAGCTGCGCGTCCGGGGAGGCCAACGCACCCTGCATCTCATTGTAGACCACACCGCTCACCGTGCCGTCCGCGTCCCGGTGCCAGCCCTCCTGCTCGAACACGGCCTTGTCCACCATGGCCAGCGGGCAGAACACAGCGTTCAGGTACACGTCCATCAGGTTCCTGAAGTCGGTCTCGTTGGGGGTGGCAAAGGGATACACGGTCTTATCCGGGAAGGTCATGGCGTTCAGGAAGGAGGCCATACTGCTCTTGAGCAGCTGCAAAAAAGGCGAGGTCACGGGGTACTTCTCGCTGCCCGCCAGCACCGAGTGCTCCAGAATGTGGAACACACCGGTGTCGTCGGAGGGGAAGGTGCCGAAGCCGATGCCGAACGCCTTGTTGGTGTCCTCGTTCTCCACCAGCAGGACAGTGGCCCCGCTCACATCGTGGTTCAGAACCGTCAGCACACCGTGCTGCTCCGGGCAGTCCTCGCGGCGCACCAGCGTATAACCGGGATAGTTCATGTTGTTTCTCCTTTGGGTCATATTTTTTCAAAGTGTTTGGCCCTATTGTACCACGCCTTCCGGTAAGACGCAACGAACAAAAAAGCCCTCCCAAAGGGAAGGCTCTTGCGGTTAAACCCCACCGTCATCCCTGCGGGATGCCACCGCCCCTGGTAGGGGCGGCCTTGGCAAAGAGGTCAGGCTTTGCGAAATGCCAAGGGCCCCACTACTAGGGGGGCTGTCACCGCAGGTGACTGGGGGGTTAAATTCACTTTTGATCCGACACCCGGAACAGCACGAATCCCACAATGAACAGCACGATCAGGCTGCCCACGCCCACATTGGCGCTGCCGGTCAGCTGGCTGCCCACACTGACGATCATGGTGCCCAGAAAGGATGCGCCCTTGCCGCAGATATCGAACAGACCGAAGTACTCGCCCGATTTTTCCGGCGGGATGATCTTGGCAAAATGGCTCCGGCTCAGCGCCTGGATGCCGCCCTGGAACATGCCCACCACAACGGCCAGCACCCAGAACTGCCACTGGTGCTTCAGGAAAAAGGCAAACAGCGCAATACCCGCATAGGCTGCGATGCAGACCGGGATGAGGGTGCTTGAGGGGTATTGCCCGCTCAGCCGCCCGAACACCAGTGCCGAGGGGAAGGCCACAATTTGAGTAACCAGCAGCGCCAGCAGCAGGCCGGTGGTGTCCAGCCCCAGGGCCGTGCCGTAGGCCGTGGCCATATCGATGATGGTGTATACGCCATCGATGTAGCAGAAAAAGGCCAGCAGGAACCAGAACACCTGCCTGTCCTCTTTCAGGTGGCGGAGGGTGTGGCCGATGCGGGCAAAGCTCTGCCGGATGGCATGTTCCTGCACCTCCACAAAGTGCACCTGCTTATACTGGCGCAGCAGGGGCAGGGTGGTCACCAGCCACCAGACGGCGGTGATAAAGAGAGCAAGGTTCAGCGCTTTCATCTGGGAGATGCCGATGCTCCCAGCCCCCAGCACCAGCGCCAGACAGACCACAAAGGGCACACAGCTGCCAATGTAGCCCCAGGCATAGCCTTTGGAGGAAACCTCATCCATCCGGTCCGGCACAGTCACATCGCTGAGCATGGAGTCATAGAACACCAGACTGCCCGAAAAGCCCACCTTGGCAAAGATGAAGATGAGCAGGAACGGCAGCCAGGTGCTTGCCATCCCCATGGCGCAGCAGCCGATCACGCCCACTGCCACGCAGAAGGTGAAGATGGGCTTTTTGAAGTTGCGGGTATCGGCCAGTGTGCCAAGGATCGGGCTGAGCACCGCCGTGATGACTGTGACCGCCGAGGCGGCATAGCCCCAGTAGGCCAGATACTCCACCGAGCTCAGGCCGCCCTCCTCAGCCAGTGCGTTGAAGAAGATGGGGATCAGCGTTGCCACCAGCAGCACAAACGCCGAGTTGCCCACATCGTATAAGATCCACGCCCGTTCCAGGCTGGTCAGGCGAAATTTTTGCTTTGCTTCGTTCATTTACATTCCTCTCAAAATTCTCCGAAGGTGTGGTCATAGGCCTTGTCCAGCGGTGCGCCGTTGGAGAGCCCTTCCACATATTCCGTGATGAGCCGCACTGCCAGCGGGAGAGCCTGCTGATACAGCGCTTCCAGCTCTTTGTCGCTGGCCTCGCACCGGGGATTGGGCTGAAGGTTCGCCACCAGCCCGTGCATGACATCATAGGTACCTGCCGCTTTCAGGGCCGTCAACACCACCCAGCGCTTGACCGGGCTGGTAGCCTGCAGCAGATGGTGCACCCGCACCATGCCCCGCATGGCTCCGTAGGTCTCGTCTGCCGTGACATTTTCGTAGAACGGCGCAATAATCTTTGCAAACTCCCGGTTGGGGCGGATATGCCCCGCCGTGAAAAAGTGCATTGGGTCAAGCCCGTCCTCCCGCATCAGCTGGTTGTCAAACTCCGTCTCGATCTCGCAGTGGCTCACACCGCTTTCCCGGGTGTAGCGCTCCACATAGGGGTGGCAGGTGCTGTCCAGTGCAAAGTGGCAGACGAACCCCAGCGCATAGGCCAACGCAGCATTCTTGTTGCGGGCCGTGTTCACCACGCCCCGGGCCCGGGTAAAGAACACTCGGCCCGGCTGCTCGTGCATGGCGTTGCCCAGCCTGTTCACGGGGTTGGACTGCAATGCCCGGTAGTAGAACATCAGGTCAGGCCCGTGCAGGCCCATATCATACAGCGGCCGGTATGGGGTGATCTTTTCCCGCAGCTCCCTGGGCAGCTGCACCAGAACATCCGCACCAAAGCGGCGGTGTGCATACGTAGATGGCATATCCTCTCTCCTCCTTTTCGTACCAGAATCAGTATAGCAGAATCCCACCCCCGCCGCCACCCTTCCGGGTCTGATTTGTGTAAAATTTTTGAGATATTTTTCATCACGCCCATCCCATAGCGCAAAAACGCCCTGCCGGTCTCCCGGCAGGGCGCTTTCGCAGGGTGGTATTGCAGACCGGTTCGGTCTGTGAAACGTCCGGCAGCCAAAAGCCGCCGGGCGTTTTTGACCCGGCGGCTTTCACCTACTCCAAACGATTAGTCTTTCTTCACCATCATCTTGCTGGCCTTATAGATATCGCCGCAGCCCAGAGTGATGACCAGATCACCCTCCCGGGCGTTCTGCTTGACCCAGTCAGCGGCAGCCTCAAGACTGTCCACCAGCACAGAGTTGGGGATCTGCGCCGCCAGCTTTGCGCTGGTAATGGTGGGGTCGTTGGGCTCGCGGCTGCCCATGATGGGGGTGATCACCGTGATATCAGGGATCTTGAACACATCCACAAAGTCGTTGAACAGCATCTTGGTCCGGCTGTATGTAAACGGCTGATGGACTGCGATGACACGATTGTAGCCCAGCTCCTTGGCGGTGTTCAGGGTCGCGCGGATCTCGGTGGGATGGTGGGCGTAGTCGTCCACGACCACCGCGCCGTTGCACTCGCCGTAGACCTCAAAACGGCGGCCTGCCCCCTTGAAGTTCAGGGCAGCGTTGGCGCACTCCTCCACGGTCAGGCCCACAGAGCGGCAGACAGCACACATGGCCAGTGCATTGTAAATGTTGTGGCGGCCCGGCACTGCCAGACGGATGTGGCCCAGCTCATTGGTATCCCACTCCTTCAGATCAAATTCAAAGAAGCCGGGCTTGTACTCCTGCACGTTGACAGCACGGTAATCGGCCGCATTGTCAATGGCAAAGGTGCGCACGCGGCGGTCCAGGGTGTACATGACATCCATGGTGTTCTTGTCGTCCGCATTGGCAAAGATCATAAAATGGGTCATCAGGGCAAAGCGCTTGAAGGCAAACTTCAGCTCGCCCATGCTGCCGTAATAGTCCAGATGGTCGTTATCGATGTTCAGCACCACGGACATATAGGGGGTCAGCTTGAGGAAGGTCTCGGCGAACTCGCAGGCCTCGATGACGATATCATCGCCCTTGCCGGCCTTGCCGTAGCCGCCGATGAGGGGCAGCTTGCCACCGATGACTGCAGAGGGATCACGACCTGCCAGCTCCAGTGCGGTGGTGATCATGGAAGTCGTGGTGGTCTTGCCGTGGGTGCCGGAAACGCAGATGCTGTCCTTGTACAGGCGGCTCACATAGCCCAGCAGAACACTGCGCTCCACAGTGGGGATGCCATAGGAAGCGGCAGCGTTCAGCTCCACGTTGTCCTTGGCAATGGCGGCAGAGTAGACCACCAGGTCAGCGCCGATCACGTTGTCCGCAGCATGGCCCAGGCTGACCTTCACGCCCATCTCCCGCTCCGAGCGGATGATGCTGCCGTCCAGCACATCGCTGCCGGAGATATCATATCCCTTGGCAGTGAGGATCTGGATCAGCGGATACATGCCGCTGCCGCCGCAGCCGATGAAGTGGATCTTTTTTACATGATCCAGCAGATGCATGGTATAATCAGTAACGAACATAAGCAGGCAAACCTCCAATAAACAAACGGCCGCAAGGCAGACCGAATCCATCTTAATTCTTGGGTACTACTTATTATATAATTTTTGGCCGACAAAATAAACAGTTCCGAGCGAATTTTCGGAAAGAACCAGAAACTCCGGCACATTTTTGTGACATCTGTACAGATAGCCCATGGATTTTTGCCCCTTTTGCACACTTCATAAAAGATTTACATTTTTTATCGGCTTGATAGCTAACAATTTTGAAGTATTTGTGGTATGATAGTGGCGAATTTTGAACTATCACGCTGCCGCCGGACGCGCGGCTGGAAAAGAGGAATCTCATTTTGAACATCAAGATCACTGCGGACAGCACCTGCGATCTGTCCGAAGCGCTGCTCCGGCAGTGGAACATCAGCCTGATCCCCATGCACATCCTCATGGGGGAGGAAAGCTATCTGGACGGCGTTACCATCCACCCCGCCGATGTATTCGCCCATGCCCAGAACGGCGGCAAAATGCCCAAATCCGCCGCCCCCAATCTGGTGGAATACACCGACTTCCTCGCCCCCTTTGCCAGAGACTACGATGCCGTCATCCACATCAATGTCGGCTCCAAATTCTCCTCCTGCTTCCAGAACGCCCGGCTGGCGGCGCAGGAGTTCGGCAACGTCTATGTTGTGGACAGCGAGAATATCTGCACCGGGCAGGGCTATCTCGTCCTGCAGGCAGCCAAGTGGGCCGCTGACGGCCTGCCGCCCAAGAACATTTCCATGCGCTTACAGGGCCTTGCCAAGCGCGTCGAATTGAGCTTTGTGCTCAACCAGCTAGACTACATGGCCAAAAGCGGCCGCTGCTCCGGCGTGCTGGCCTTCGGGGCCAACATTCTGGGCATCAAGCCCAGCCTGGCCGTCATCGATGGTGAACTGAAAGTCGTGCGGAAATACCGGGGCAGTCTGCCCATCTGCGTGGGCAAGTACATCACCGACCAGCTGGCGAACCGGGAGGACATCGACCGCAGCATGGTGTTCATCTCTTCCACCCAGGCGAAGCCCGGCTGCATGGAGGCCATCAAGGCCGGACTGCGGCAGTACGGCAATTTTGAGAATGTCTACGAGACCGACATCGGCACCACCATCGGCGGCTATTCCGGCCCCGGTACCATCGGCATCGTGTTTGCACGCAAGCAGTAAATTTCTCCCTGCACACAAAAAAGACGCGCTCATCACAGAGCGCGTCTTTTTTTGCATGATATCCGGTTTTCTCAGCTCAGCCGTCCGCTCTCTACCGAGAAGCTCAGGTCGGCCACGGCCATGGTGGATCTGCGATGGGAGACCAGCAGGACGGTCTTTTCCCTGCACTCATCCCGCACGGCCTTGAGGATGATCCCTTCGTTCAGGCTGTCCAGATTGGAGGTAGGCTCGTCCAGCAGGAGAAAGGGTGCATCGTGCAGGAAGGCACGGGCCACACCGATGCGCTGGCGCTCACCGCCGGAGAGTGCACCGCCCAGCTCGCCCACAGGGGTATCATATCCCTTGGGCAAGCTGTTGATAAAGCCATCCAGCGCGGCCTTTCTGCAGGCAGCCTCCACCTCGGCACGGGTGGCATCGCGCCGGGCGATCCGGATGTTGTTTTCTATGGTATCGTCAAACAGCTCCGTTTCCTGGGTCACAAGACTTTCCTGGGCGCGCAGGGCGGCAGTGTTCACGGCGCGGATATCACGTTCACCAAACCGGATGGTGCCGCTGCTCACATCCCAGAAGCGCATGAGCAGCCGCAGGAAGGTGGATTTGCCGCTGCCGGAACGGCCCGTGATGCCCACGATCTTCTTTTCCGGGATGGTCAGGCTCAGGTCGTGGAGCACCTCTTCCTTGGCGTAGGCAAAGCTGACATGCTCAGCCTGTGCACCGGTAAAGGTGGTATCCGCGCCGTCGGTCACATCGGCGGTCACGGGGTCCTCGTCCAGCAGGTCAAGGACACGGTCGGCACTGGCGAACACCTGGGTCAGGCTGGCACCGAGGTTGGCCAGCGCCACCACCGGGCCAAAGGAGCTCAGGGCCGACAGGGTGCAGACCAGCACCCCCTCCGCGCCCAGCTGGCCGTTCTGATACAGCCGGATGCTCACCCCCAGCACAGCCAGCGCCGTCAGTACGATGAGGGTGTTGGCGGCACCCACGGTCACGCCCTCGCGGTACTTCATGGCCTTCTGCTTCTCCCCCAGCGTCTCGCTGTGGGCCGTGATGCCCTCGGCACGCGCGGCGGTGTTCTGGTACTGCAGAATATCCCGCAGACCGCGCAGGCTTTCCAGCAGATAGCTGTTGGTGTCGGCCAGAGCCTGCCGGTACTCGCGGGCGGCTTTGTCGCCCCGTCTGGCAGACCACGCTGGCAGAGCAATGCCCACCAGCAGATAGCCTGCCAGCAGCACCAGTGCGGGCAGAATATGATAACTGGCCGTAAAGCAGGTCATGCCGGTCACACAGAGAATCGCAATGCAGACCGGCGAAATGGTGTGGGCATAGAACACCTCCAGCTGCTCGATGTCGGCGGTGATCAGGGAAATCAGGTCGCCCCGGTCACGGCCCTCCAGCTTGGCGGGAGTCAGGCGGCGGAGTGCGCCGAACACCTTATCCCGGATGAGGGCCAGCAGCTTGAAGGCGATATAGTGGTTGGAGGCCTGCTCTGCGTAGCGCAGCACGCCGCGCAGCAGGGCAAAGACAAGGATGCAGACAAAGGCGGTGCCCACGCCTGCCAGCGGGCTGGGCAGGCCTGCCGCCGTGAGCAGGGCAAAGCCGCCGAAGATCGTGATAAAGGTGGCGCAGAAGTGGCCGATGACACCCATGACAATGGCTGCCAGCATGATGGGCAGCATGGGCCGGACCAGCACGATCAGCCGTGCGGCAATGGCAAACGGGCTGCGGTGTTTTGTGTTGTTCATGCGCTCACCTCCCCAAGGTCTTCCAGCTGTTTCTGGGCGTTGTACAGGCGGCTGTACACCCCCTGTGCCGCCAGCAGGTCGTTGTGCGTTCCCTGCTCGGCGATGCGGCCTGCCTCCAGCACATAGATGCAGTCGCTGTCCACCACATTGGCCAGACGGTGGGAGATCAGGATCACTGTTTTCTTTCCCGCCAGGCTGTGGATGGCTTTCATTATATCGTTCTCGCTCTCGGCATCCACATTGGAGGTTGCCTCGTCGAACACATAGATGGGCGAATCATGCAGCAGGGCACGGGCCATGGCAAGGCGCTGGCGCTGCCCGCCGGACAGGTTGGAACCGCCCTCGTGGAGCGCCGTTGCAAGGCCGCTCTGGCTGCGGCAGAAGTCTGCAAGGTTCACCTGCTCCAGCGCCGCCCAGAGCTCGGCTTCGGCTGCATCGGGCCGGGCCATCCGGAGGTTGGCTTCCACCGTGCCCTTGAAGATGGCCGCATTGTGGGGCACCAGTGTCAGCAGGCGCAGGCGGTCGGCCTGCTTCCATTCGCTGACCGGGATGCCGCCCAGCGTGACCTCTCCCTCCGTCGCGGTGCGGGCACCGGACAGGATGGCCGCTACGGTGCTCTTGCCGCAGCCGCTTTCGCCCACCAGCGAGACAAAGCTGCCCTGCGGGATGGTCAGGGTCACATCGTGCAGGATGGTGCGCTCCTTCTCGTAACCAAAAGTGACATGCTCCAGCGCAAGGGTGCTGTCGGCCGGGTCGGCGGTCTTTTCGCCATCTTCAGGCTCCTGGGCAGAGAGCAGCCTGAAGATTTTCTCAGCCGAAGCCGCACCATTCATGGCAATGTGGAAGTAGCCGCCCAACAGGCGCAGGGGCAGGAAGAAATCCGCCGCCAGCAGGAGGATGGTCAGGGCGCTGGTCAGGCTGAGCTGGCCCTTGGCAAAGGCCGATGCCGCGCTGATGATACCAAGACCCGCACCGCCGTAGGCCATCAGGTCCATCAGGGTCACGCTGTTCAGCTGCATGGTCAGCACCTTCATCGTGATCTTGCGGAACCGCTCGGCCTGGGCATTCATCTCCTCGTGCTTCCAGCCGTCTGCCTGATAGATCTTCAGGGTGGTCAGGCCCTGGATATTCTCCAGAAAGCTGTCGCCCAGGGTGGTGTACTCGCCCCAGTAGTTCGCCAGCAGCTTCTTGGCGAACTTCTGCACCGCCACAATGGACAGGGGGATGAGCGGCACACAGCACAGCAGAAGGATGGCCGAGCGCGCGTGCACGCCCACCAGCAGCACAAACAGGGTCACCGGGGCCAGCAGGCTGTAAAACAGCTGGGGCAGATACTTTGCAAAGTAGGTGTCGATCTGCTCCACACCCTCGCTGGCCAGCATCACGGCTTCACTGGTGGCCACCGTCTCGCTGTAACCGGCCCCCAGCCGGGTGAGCTTTGCATAGATGCTGCTGCGCAGGGTGCGCTTGACATCTTTGGAAGCCCGGTCGCTCATATCGGAGGCGCAGAGGGTAAGGCCATAGCGCACCGGCACAGTCAGCAGGCAGAGCAGCATCCCCTGCCAGAGGGCATTTCCGGTCAGGCTGCCCGCAAACACGCCGCCGATAAGGCGGGATACCGTCATCACCAGCACCACATTGCACAGCATCCCCAGCCACTGGAACAGCACGTTCAGCCCCACATAGCGCAGGGCCTTCCGATCGAAGGAAAGCAGTTTCTTGTTGATCACGAAGCGTTCTCCTTTTCAGATTCATCCGGGCCGAACAGGCGGTCATATTCGCCGGTAAAAGCCCGTTCGGGCAGGGCCGAAGTCAGGGCCAAAGCGGCATTATAGCGTTCCTCCTCGGTCATGTCGATGCGCACGGGCGGAAAATGCGTCAGCACCGTTTCCAGTTGAGCCCTGACCGCCTTTGCCACAAAGATGCCCCGATCGGTCAGATAGATCTTGCCATAGTGTTCCTTCACGATCATTCCCCGATCCATCAGCAGGTTCATAATGCGCACCACGCTGGGCTTAGTCACGTTCAGCTTTTCGGCAATGCTGCGGGAGCAGATATCCAGATGCGTCTGGGAGACCTCATAGATGGCCAGGAGATACCGCAGATGGGCTGCTGTCAGTTCCATAGTATCACTCTCTCCTATAATAATGTAAGCCGCTTCCAGTGTTATCCAAAGCTAACTTTTTTCATTCTAAAAAAGGGCGCGGGCCGATTGGATGTTCGACCCGCGCCCAGCGGTTTTTACCGATCAGTGGCAGCCGCTGCAGCCGCCGCAATTGCCATTGCAGCCGCCTTCGCCGCAGCCCCCACAGCCGCCATGCTTGTGGGAGTGCCATGTGGCCCAGCCCACACCGCCAAACACGATAGCACCTACAATGATAGTAGGCAGATTAAAGTTCGTGGCCAGGAATTCCATCATACAGAACACACCCTTTCAAACTGGACAGATGATTTTACTTGATCTTGGAAACGTCGATCTTGACCTCGTTGTCGCCAACGTACTTGTTGGGGCGGAACATCAGGTACAGGAATGCGGCAAAAATCACGATTGCCACGATGGTGAAGAAGTTGAAGCCAACCTCACCGGTGATCAGACCACCGATCTGGTACACGACCAGAGCCGCGCAGTAGGCCAGAGCGCACATATAACCGATGGCGATGGCAGTCCACTTGCCGTTGTTCATCTCACGCTTGATCGCGCCCATAGCAGCGAAGCAGGGAGCGCACAGCAGGTTGAAGATCATAAAGGCGTAAGCGGACAGAGCGGTGTAATCCTGCGCAACTGCTGCCCAGATCTCATCACCGTTCTCAGACAGCTCGCCGCCGAAGTGATACAGAACACCGAAGGTGCCAACCACGTTCTCCTTTGCGATCAGACCAGAGACGGAAGCAACGGTTGCACGCCAGTTGCCGAAGCCCAGAGGAGCGAAGATCCAGGCGATCTTGGTAGCGATAGCGGCCAGGACGGAGTTGTCCTGATCCTCGACCATGCCGAAGGCACCATTCTCGAAACCGAAGCCCTGCAGGAACCACAGCACAACGGTAGCTGCCAGAATGACGGAACCGGCGCGCTTGATGAAGGACCAGCCGCGCTCCCAGGTGGCACGGAAAACGTTGCCCCATGCAGGCACATGGTAAGCGGGCAGCTCCATAACGAAGGGTGCGGGGTCGCCAGCGAAGAGCTTGGTCTTCTTCAGAATAACACCGGAGCAAATGATGGCAGCCATGCCGATGAAGTAAGCGGAAACAGCAACCAGAGAGGAACCACCGAACATTGCACCTGCGATCAGGCCGATGATGGGCATCTTAGCGCCGCAGGGGATGAAGCAGGTGGTCATAATGGTCATACGGCGGTCACGCTCGTTCTCGATGGTACGGGAAGCCATAACACCGGGCACGCCGCAGCCGGTACCGACCAGCACGGGGATGAAGCTCTTACCAGACAGGCCGAAACGGCGGAAGATACGGTCCATGATGAAGGCGACACGGGACATATAGCCCACATCCTCCAGGATGGACAGCAGGAAGAACAGAACCAGCATCTGGGGAACGAAGCCCAGCACCGCGCCGACACCGGCCACGATACCGTCCATGATCAGGCCGTACAGCCAGCCTGCCACACCGATGCTCTCCAGGAAGCCGCCCAGCGCGCCCGGCACGATCTCACCAAACAGGACATCGTTGGTCCAGTCTGTCGCAAAGGTGCCGATAGCCCAGCCGCCATCTGCAATGGAGGTGCCCATGGACAGGGAGTACATCAGGAACATGACCAGCGCGAAGATGGGCAGAGCCAGCACACGGTTGGTCACGATCTGGTCGATCTTGTCAGAAGCAGTCAGGTGCTCCACACGGGCCTTTTTCTTGACAGCCTTGTCAACGACACCGTTGATGTAGGAGTAGCGCTGGTTGGTGATGATGCTCTCCGCATCATCGTCCATCTCCTTCTCGCAGTCTTTGATGTGCTCATCAATGTGGTCAACCAGAGCCTTGTCGAGCTTCAGCTCTTCCATGACCTTCTCATCCCGCTCAAACAGCTTAACCGCATACCAGCGCAGGAAGCGGCCATCGACCTTGCCCTGGATGGACTCCTCGATGTGTGCAATGGCATGCTCCACACTGCCGGTAAAGACGTGGGGCAGCTCACCGGCCTTCTGCTTCTGGGCAGCGGCAACCGCAGCCTTGGCAGCAGCCTCGGTGCCCTCGCCCTTCAGTGCGCTGATCTCAACCGCCTGGCAGCCCAGCTCGCTGCTCAGCTTCTTCAGGTCGATCTTATCGCCGTTCTTGCGGACCAGATCGATCATGTTGACCGCCATAACAACGGGGATGCCCAGCTCGATCAGCTGAGTGGTCAGGTAGAGGTTGCGCTCAATGTTGGTACCATCGATGATGTTCAGGATGGCATCGGGCTTCTCCTTGA
>OCQY01000338.1_pt1 | contig 16090 bp, 9 predicted proteins | sample 1538721 | NCBI WGS metagenome assembly OCQY01 (sample SAMN04571720, study PRJEB22368) | human gut metagenome | biome: human gut; material: stool | host: Homo sapiens | place: Luxembourg | collected 2012-08-17
TCCCGCCGCAGGCCAGTATGACGTCCTCCGCTGTCACTGCCTCCGGGAGCAGGCCACGGGCCATGCGGTTGGCCGAGGTCGTGTAGAAGCTGTTGCCGGAGAAAAAAGCCCGCGGCGGGGCCTCCGTGACGATGGAGCCGTCGAAAAACAGGGCGCAGCGGTGGGCATACCGGGCGCAGAACTCAATGTCGTGGCTGACCATGAGCAGGGCAACCTCCTGTCGCAGGAGTGTCTGCAAAATCTCAGCGAATGTCTGCTTAAATTCCGCGTCCAGCCCCTTGGTGGGCTCGTCCAGCAACAGGATTTCCGGTCCCAGCAGGAGCACCTTTGCCAGAGCCGCCCGCTGCTGTTCGCCGCCGGACAGGTCGTAAGGGTGCCGGTCGAGCAGTTCCTCCAGACGGCACAACCGCACCGCCCAAGCGATCCGCTCCTCCTGCGCCTTTCTGGAGAAAGCCCGGCCCTTGAGAATCTCAATGAGGTCCTCCCGGACGCTTTTCTTCACAAAAAGCGCCTGGGGATTCTGCGGCAGCACACCTACCCTCCCAACCAGCTTCACCTCCCCCCGGTAAGGCTTCTGGAGTCCGGACAGCAGCTTCAGGCTGGTGGTCTTTCCGGTGCCGTTGCCGCCCAGTAAGGCCAGAAACTCTCCTCGCCTCACCGTAAGGCTCAACCCTTTTACCACATCCGGCAGCTCTTTTTCGTACTTGAACCACAGCCCTTCCGCCGTGATGGCCGGCTCATCCGGATACACATGCCGGGACTCGGCGGGCAGCTCTCCCAGCGGATGGCCGTCAGCAAACCCGGTCAGCCAATCCCGGCCCTCCCGCACCGTGACCGGGCAGTGTCCGCCCGCATCCGGCGCGGATGCCCAGATCCGCATCGGGGTCGGCATGGCCAGGAACATTGAGTGTCCCGCCCCGCGCAGGATCGCCCCCACCTCCGCGGGACTCCCTGTGCAGAGCAGCCGCCCGCGGTCCATGACCGCCACACGGCTGGCCAACGGGAAGGCGTCCTCCAGCCGGTGCTCCGTCAACACGACCGTCGTCCCCAGCTCCCGGTTGATTTTCCCCAGCGTCGCCAAAAAGTCTGCCGCTGCAATGGGATCAAGCTGACTGGTCGGTTCGTCCAGAATGAGCACACTGGGCTGCATCGCCATGATAGACGCCAAATTCAGGAGCTGCTTCTGCCCGCCGGACAGCTCCGTGACGTTCTTGTAGAACCAGGTCTGAATGCCGAAAAAGGAGGCCATCTCAGCCACCCGGCGCCGGATGGTAGGCGTGTCATACCCCAGGCTCTCCAGGCCAAAGGCGAGTTCGTGCCACACCTTGTCGGTGACAATCTGGTTTTCGGGGTCCTGCTGCACAAAGCCGATTCCGGCGCTCTGCTCCCTCTGATCCAGTTCTTCCAAAGGGCGCCCCTCGAAACGGATGCTTCCCAGCCTTCGGCCGTGGGGCGCCAGCACCGTCTTGAGCTGTCGCAGAAGCGTGGATTTCCCACACCCCGACGGGCCGCACAGCACCAGGAATTCCCCCTGCTCCACGGTCAGCGTCAGATCGTCCAACACTTTCTCTGTCCGCTCCGGGTAATAAAAGGAAAAATGTTCAATTTCTATGTATGGTCTTTTCTGCTCAGACACCCATCTTTCCTCCCTGCTGAAATAGTCTTGCCTGTGCGGCCATGGCCTCCGCCCGGGACATACGCCCGCGGGAGGACAGCTCATGGGTCAGGTAGCGCGGGCCAATCTGCTCCAGAACCGGAAGAATGGCGGGATCCGTCCAAGGCCGGTGCTGGTCAATCTGAAGGATGTGCTGGTAGCTCACCCCGAAGCGCTCCCCATAATCCTCCGGCAACCCTGCCGGCAGTAAGCCGGTGCGGGCCTTCACATATGCCCCGCTCAGGGACTGGTGCAGATGAACGCCCCGCACCCACGTTGCCAGGCTGCCATGCCGATTCAGCATGCGCCGGATATAGTCCGCTCCCTCTGCCTCACTCTTCAGCCCGGTGCAGGCATTCATCAGGTGTCCGGTATCCAGCAGGATCCCTTTCCCTGCAAAACGGATTCCCTCCAGCAGGCGGACGGTTTCCTCCGGCTCCGTAAACGTAAAGCCGGGCCACCACTGGTTTTCCACAAGGAATTCAAAGGGCCATGTTTCCGTGCCCAGAATGAGGTTTATCACCTCCACCGCCGCATCAATGACCTCTTGATTGGTGTGCAGCCAGTGGTAGGTATACCCTTCCTCAATTGAGACATCCGATACATGAAAGACCACATAGTGGGGATTCAGCCCTGCCGCGCGCCGCAGATCCGCCCGGTACTGCTCCAGCAGTGTCTCCGGCCCTGGACCGCCGTAAAAGCGTGCCGCAGCATCCAGTGAACCGAATTTTCGCTTCAGCGCCCTCCGGTCATCCCGGTAGAAGTCCAGCCAGTCCGGATAGAAGGTGAGGTGATAGCCGATAACCAGGTCTGCTGGCAAATCCTCAGGAAATTCCTCACCGCTCCAGATACCCTCCATGCCGTCGCATCCCAGAGCTGCCAGCTCCGCCCGCAGGTCGCCCCAGCCGTGGTATTCTTCAAAGCTCCCCGAATACAGCGGGAGGCTCATTGTTTGGTACATGGCTGCACCTCGTTTTCTTTGCGCAGCACTCCCCACTCCCGGTCCGCGCGTATATTCAGGATAACCGGCATCAGGCACAAAGCCAGATACACTGCTTGAAGGCAGACGGTCATCGGTGTCAGCGGCACTCCTCTCGCCGTAGGATAATAACGCCAGTAAAAGCCCTTTGCCGCCGCGCCGCAGCAGAGGAAAAATCCGCAGTAGAGCAACCATGAAAGTGCCGATTGATCCCGGCTGTCAAACCGGTAGATGGAAAATGCTGTCCGTCCAGGCAGCCCATACCCACGGCTTTTCATGCTGTCCGCTGTTTCAATCGCACTCTCCAAGCTCCATGTCACCATAATGGAGAGGATCGTAATTGCATTGCGAAGCCGCCGGAGCACCCCACCATTAGAGACATCCCGGCCAATACACCGTTGGGCCTCTGATACGACCTGAAGCTGCGCTTGGAATTTTGGTACAAAGCGCAGCGTCATACTCAGGACGAGAGAGAGGGCCGGAATAACGCGCCCGAATAGGTACACGAACTTGTCCGAGGTCATGACCGCCGTATAGCAGGAAAACCATGTGACAACCGCCGCCAGCATGGCCGCTGCCGCCGCTCCATACAGGATACTCTCCAGCGTCAGGGGATTCCCGGAGGGCAGATAGGTCAAAATCGTGGCTCCCTCATGGTTGAACGCCGGGTTAACCAGGGCGGCAACCACCATCATGGGGAGCATATACAACAGACTGAAGCGCACTGCTCGCCGTCCGTTCAGGTATACGGCATAGACCAAAGCGGAAGCCAGAGAAATCGCCAGCGAAACCGGGTGCATCAGAAACATGGTAAAAGCAATTACCAATCCAAAATACAAAAAGTTTATAATAGGGTGATAGCTGGAAAATGTATCCCTGTATTGAATAAGGCATCCCTTCCAGACGTGGGGCGCGGTGAGGCACCGCGCCCCACGTAAATTTTTTATTAGTTTTTCACGAAAATAGCGTGTCAGTTCACCAGAAGTCCGCCCATGAGAGTCAGGTACTCCGGCACTTCGCCGTTATGACTCCAAACTATGGGGCGTCCAAAATACAGCTCCATGGTTTTCCCGCTGTCTCCCCCAAGGACGTTGAAGGAATAGCGCGTCTCCTCCGGCCAGGGGCTCCCGCATGTCCTGATGCAGTTGTCTCACACAAGCTGCATCCGCCTGCGGAATGTGCCGACGTATGGGGAGACTTTTTCCCTGTTCAACAGCTCCGCCATCATCCCCGCCTTCTCTTCCCGCATTCCCCGTATCAGCACCGGAAGCGTTTCATCCGGGGATGGGTGCAGTATACGCGCAAACAGCGTCAGATGGTTAAATTGATGTCAGAGCTGCAGCGGCTGAAAGGAAAAGGGCGGGCAGGACCACCGCGTGTTATAGCTGCTGCACTCCCTGCAAAATCCCAGAAACCGCTCTACATCTACACAGCGTTCGGTATACTCTTTTACAGAAACCTTCGCCTTTCCTGTTTCCACCACATATGGCATAAAGTCAAGCTCGCTTCCGTCTGTACTCAACCGCCGGTGGAATAGAAGCCGCCCACATCCACACCCAGGTCACAGGTGTAGACCCACTCTATCGTATCGCCCTCTTTGAGCTGATAGCGGGAACAGCCATAATTGGGGAACCAGCCGTTCACCTTATACATCCAGCCGGACAGCTCTCCGCAGTCAAATTCATAGAGGTTGTTAATCCCCTCAATATAGGCGGAGTTGTACATCGGTGTATCCTCAAACTCCATGTGGATGCCGGCCTTCCGCATCTCACGTTGGAGCACATTGAACACACTTTCACCCTCGTAGAACGTAACGGTCGTCGCAGGGAATATGACTCCGTCTTCCGGCACCAGCTCCACTTTTTCCGGGTCCAGCCAGTCGATGTTGTCCAAAATAGTATTGCAGCGGACAGAGAGCGTACAGGTATGGGTCACATCGGAGAACTCTACATCCTGCGGCTCCACCGGCAGGGGCTTTCCTTCCGGCACTGGATCCGTAAGATACTTGTCCTTTCCGGTCTCCGGATTGATCTCCATGCCGTTGGCCTCTGAGTATTCCTTGTCTCCCTTTTCCACACCGGCGGAGGAGCCGCCCGCAATGGCTTCTGCCGCCGCAATTTTTTCCTCCGCCGTCATTCCGCCTTCCAGCCCGCCGGGCCGGGATGCCAGCCCCTCCGGCGAAGGCGTTGGTGTCTCTGGAGCCGCAGACTCCGTGGGTGCAGGAGTTTCCGAGGGCTTCGGGGTTCCCGGAGACGCAGGGGTTTCCAAAGCCCCTGCCGTCTCCGTCGGCTCTGGGCTATTGCCATCTTTCCCTGTTTCCTCTGGTGTTTGGCTGGGCTGTATGCTCTCCAGCACCGGGCTGCTCTCGCGGACGCCTACTGTCCATCCCTGGAGTCCCGGTGCATTGCCACCATACCAAAAGGCCGCCGCCAGGATCACCAGGATAGCCAGCGCCCCGATTACCTTCCCCTTCGTCAGCTTCATTTCTTTTCTTCACCGTCCTCCTGCGGCATATACAGGCAGTAAGCCGGACACAGTTCTCCCATATAGATCCACACGTTTTCGCCCATATCAATAGGTTCAGAGAACGTCAGATTCGGAATCAGGAGCTTCAGTGTAGTCCGTTTGCGCCCACTTATGTTCACACCTTCCGCTGTGGGTGTCTTCTGGAATTCCTCCACTCGTTGGGACAAATCCGGAATTGCCAGCTCCCGTGCAAGTTTGGGCAGAACCTCTTCTTTCCGACAGCACACCACATTATTCTGGTTCCTGAACCAGCCCTGATTCAGCATGGTTCTTTTCACTCCTATACAATAAATTTACAGCAGATTGGCACTGCTTAAAAGGTTGAACAGCATCTGGGCCACTTCAGCCCGGGTTACAGCCTCCAGGGGCCTGATGTTCAGCTCAGCCTGGTCCAAAATTTTCTCCTGATAGCAGAATGCCAGTGGAGCGCGGGCCCATTCGGCGGTACCCATATAATCAGGGAACTGCGCCAGCATATTTCGGGTTGCTGCATTGTCCATTTCTGTCTCCAGTCCGCACAGCTTGGCTGCACGGGAAACCATTACCGCGGCCTCCTGGCGGGTGATCGTGCCGCTGGGGTTGAACCGGCCGTCTCCAACTCCGGTAATAATGCCGCAGGAATAGGCTGTCCCCACATAGGGCGCATACCAGGCCTCTGCGGCAACGTCAGAAAAGCTGTTCTTCCCCTCCGGTGTGAGCCCGAGTGCCCGCACCACGATTGCAGCAAATTCGGCACGCGTCATGCTTCCCTCCGGGTCAAAGCTTCCATCGGACTTGCCGTCAATAATGCCGCGGGCGGCCAGCGCCTCAATGGCAGGCTGATTTTTATGGGCATTGACCCCGGTAATGTCATCGAATGTTTTGCCCATCTGAGTGATAGGGCTGGAATGGACTGCCGGATCTTTCCCCTCCAATCCCGCTCCTTTGGCAGGACCTGTCGCCGGTCCGTCTGGGATGGTTCGGGCATCGCTCATCCGGTAGAGGCTGTTTCTGCCGTCCTGAAGCCGCTGGGCGGCAATAAGGCCATAGAACGCCTGCTCCGATGCCATCTGATTGGAGCCGGAGCCGTCTGCCGTGTGCAGGAACCCGTTTCCGGGCAGATAAAAGGTCATCAGATTGTCCAGGAGCGTGTTTCCGTTTTTGACAAAACGGGGGTCGTCCAGCGGAATTCCCAGCTCGCACAAAGCTACGATAATCTGGACACAGCTCTCGGAATTCCTAGTCCCCCAAGAGGAAAAACCGCCTTCGCTGTTCTGCTTCTTGGACATGCACGCCAGCGCTTCCTCCGTCGCCCTTGCCACTGCTGGCTGATCCTGATACTTGGCCAGCGCCTGCAGCGCCATCCCTGTGATGTCCGGGTCGGATACGCCGTCTCCGGAGGATGCCGCAGAGGTTCCTCCGAAAAGGCTCCACCCTCCGTCAGGCAGCTGGCACTCCAATATGCGGTCTATGTACATCTGCCGGGTCGCCTGTGTCTCTGCCCCTGGGTTTTCCGGCATGGGGTAATCTCTGGAGTCGAGCGCAATCAACGCCCAGATGGGGCCGTTAAGGCCCTGCCAGATGGTCTTGTCATAGTCGCCCAGCGGTTTAGTCAGGTCATATCCCCCCACATTTCTGGCGTCCTTCCCAATCGAGCTGAGGGCGACAATCACCCGGGAATACTCCGTATATTTCTTATCGTGCAGCTTGCCGTCGCAGGCCTTCACATATGTCTCCACAGTGGCATAGTAGTCCTGATAATAGCTGTCCGGTACATCGTACCCGCTCCGGGCCAGCCCCAGCACAGCCCATTCACCGCCGATAGACCCTACCTGCGGATCCTGTACGGTGCGGTACATATATTCTGCGGTATCCTGCACCGCATCGTTCAAGGTCTCTTTGGATACGGCCGCCTGTGCTCCCGTCAACAGGCCTGTGGTCAGGGACAGGGCAAGCACAAATGCGAATCCGCGCTGTTTCCATTTCTTCATATGACCGAGTCTCCTTCTGCTTTTTCTTCGGAAGGCCCTGCAGGTTTCCCCCAGGCACTGAGCCAATAGCTCCACAAATGCTTCATGGCCAGCTTGCTAAGGACAGGTATACCCATCAGCTCCATGGCCCTTTTATTGGTGCATCGCTTTTTTTGAAACAGCTTCTTGAGCTCCGGCGGGATTTCTTCTTCCTCCGGTGGGCGCCAGCTCTTTCTGACAAGCCCGCACATGCGTTCTGCCAGTTCTGCCTCCCGCTCCGTCAGGGGAGAACCAATCCGTTCACAATACGCCCTGAATCCGTCAGCGGATACCCGCTCCGGCCAGTCTGGCGGCCACCGCTTTTGCTCTTCCAGCCTCTTCCGGAATCCTCTGGCCGCCCAGCAGGCTTTATTGATGTTTCCAAACCGCTGCTTCAAATAAACCTGGCGAATGGGACTGAGCTGATATGTCCGAGGCTTATGCCCCGGATGGTCCATTGTCACCACCACAGCCTCCAAAAGCGCCTCATCCGTATAGCTCTCATAAATCTGCCGGCCAATATTCCCTTTGGGGTCAAAAATTCTCCACAGGTCCGGATCCATCGCCTGTCTGGAAGTTCCCTGCTCTCCCCGGCTTTCCTCGTCCAGCTCTGAGAGCCACTGGCGGTATCCCCGCAGCTCTTTTTCCGTCAGCTTTTGCTCTTTGAGCATTATACCGCTCACCTCAACAAGTAAAGGCACGCTCTCCCATTGGGTGAACGTGCCTTGTATCGGTACATCCCACCCATTTTTCCACAATCAGGTCTTGCCGACTGGACGGCGGGGGCAGGCCCGTACCGGTTTCCCGGAGTTTCACCCAACTGTGTTTTCTGTTTGATTGTGGGCAGGGCCGCCCGGCAGGTCGAATTCGGTCTGCCGGGCTCCTGCTCGAGTAAGGAGGGGCTCCCTCTATCCTTACCGGGGGAGCCCCCATACAGCCCGGCCTGGTTTTGCAGACCGGAGCCAAACGGGGCCTTTATGGTTCTTCCAGAGTCTCAGGCCTTCTCCGCCTTGCTCTCCAGAAGCCGCATCAGAATGGCGGCAACCTCAGCGCGGGTGGCCTGGCCCTGCGGGTCCAGACGATTTCCATCCTTTCCGGTAATCAGCTTCTCCGCATAGGCCCACTCCATAGCCCGGGTTGCCCAAGCGGAGGTATCCGCACCGTCGGCAAAATCCTGTAGACTGGCCGTTTTGCTCACATCCCAGCCTTTAAGCTTTGCATAGCGGTACAGGATGGAGGCAATCTGCTCACGGGTCACGCTGCCCTCCGGGTCAAAGCCCGCACCTGTGCCGCTGACGAGACCAGTCTGGCTGGCCCAATCCACAGCCTCGGCGTACCACGCATCCGGCTTCACATCCGGGAAACCGGATGCGCCAGACGCCTCAGGCTCGCCCTCCAGCCGCCACAGCGCCGTAACCAGCATCGAGCGGGTCATGGGGCCGTTGGGAGAGAAGGTGGTTTCACCCGTTCCGGTCAGGATACCGTTCTGGTAGGCATACACCACCGCGCCGTAGAACCAGTCCTCCTCCTTCACATCCGTAAAGGGCATATCCACCACCTCGACAGGCAGCGCCACGAAGGTGCTCAAGTGGGTGGTGGTCAACTCAAGGAAGCGCTTTCCACCAGTCTTGACACACTTGCCCACCAATTGTTCCACAGAACCGTCGTCGCTGATCTGATAGACGACATAGCTCTTGCCCACCTCAAACGCCTTGTTCTCCACCGGCAGATAGAGGGTGATGGACTTGCCGCCGAAAGCGGTTACCTTCTCCTTGCCGGAGCGGATGGTCACCTCGGTCACAGAGCAGTCCTTCAGGGCCTCCTCGGTCACATCCTTCTGTCCCTTCAGCAGCCCACCGGCGTTCTCAGCTTTACCGGCGGCCACCGTCACGGTGACCGCGCCACCCTCCGTCGTTTCGGAAATGGAGGTCAGGACATCCCGGGACAGAAGCACCCGGCCCAGATCGCTCTGTATGGATACACTCGCCTTTGTCTCTTCCAAAATAGCATCCACGGCGCCCTTGGGGAATGTGACCTCCAGGCTGGTGGCCTCACTGTCCATCTCGGGAGAGATGGCAATGATCTCCGCCTCGCCTTCCACTGCATTCTTGATCATCGTTTCGATCTCTTTTTCGGTAAGCTCCACCTTGGCGTTGCCGTCCTTATCCACATTGGCCCCCGGCTTCACATCCACGGTTGGAACGTCCGGCTTTTCAGGCTGCTTGTCAAAGTCCTCCTTGGCCAGCGCGGTTTTCGCGCTGTTAATTTTACTTTGGCTGGCCTCAGGGTCCGTCAGAACCTCCATGGCGTCCATATAGACCTCGTTGGCCTCCAGAACCTCGTCGTCGTACTCGCTCCGCAGCTCGGCCACGGCCCAGGTAAGGGAGCCCTTGTCACCCACGTTCACGATACTGGAACTGCCCCAGGCGGTATTGTCTGCGTTCAAGTCTGCGCCATATCCCCAGACGGTGAACTGCCAGCGCATGACCTCGCCGTCCGACATCTGCCAGTTCGAAGCGCCCACGCCGGGGAAGTCGTTGTCCACGCTGTACATCCAGCCGGACATGTTGTGGTAATCAAACTCGCTCAATGTCTTATCGCTGCTGTCACCCATGTTGACGGAGCCGGCATGGTCCAAGATGTACTGTGGGATTTTGGCTTTGGTCTGGTTCACAGGCTTCACACCGGCCAGGTAGAAGCTGTTGGTAATGCTTCCGGTGTTCTCCCAGTCGTAGCCGTTCTCTCTGAGCAGGTCGGTAATGACCACGCTGGCGGGGGTACGGTCATCCACAGTGACCAGGGTCGGCTTAATCAGATAGCCCAGACTCAAGGTGTTTGCGTCCATAGACACCGCCACCTTGATCCGTCCGGCGTGGTCAGCAGGGATGGCCTGCATAGCGGCCAGCGCCTTGTTCAGGGCCGCGATGATGTTATTTTCGATGAAGTCCTCGGCGGGCAGAGCGGCGTTGATATCCGCAATTCCCTGCTCATATGCGGCCACCAGCTTTTTCCAGTTTGCTTCGCTGTAGTCGCTTTTCTTATACTTGTTAAATGCTTTTTCCAGGTTGTCCAGGGCAGATTCCCGGTGATACTGCATCTCCGGGTCGTCGGGGGCCACGGGGCCGGTGCGCTCCGTCCACTTGGCGTAGAGCATGATGCCTTTCCCCGGCATCCGGGCGGTATTGGCGTCCCACTTCTTGCCCTCGGTACAGGCCGCATCATAGTACCAGCCGCCGAAGGCATTGCCGCTCTTGGCAACACTGGGCACCTTGGACGAATCCACCTCGCTGAGGATGGGGGCGGTCATGGTTTTCAGCGAGTCATCTTTAAACGTGCCGCCCTGGGCGTCAAAGGTAATGGTTGCGTCATCCACCGAGAGGTAGATCGCGCCCGCGCCGTCTTCGCCGTACATGGCGCTGACGCCGTCTATGACGCCGCTTAAGGCGGTCACACCGTCAGGGCGGATTTTCTTGCTCAGGTCGTTGGGATCCTCATTGGGGTCGTTGAAGTCGGCCATAACCTGATAGACCCACTTCTTCCCATCCCACTTGTAGACGTAGCTGCCGTCATAACCGTTGACCGCGAGATAGTTCCGTCCTTCGCCCGAACCGTTGACAAGCGCATAGGGGATCCCGTCCTGGTCCAGCCCGAAGAATCTGCTCTGGGCACTATTTGCATTATTAAGGTGCAGCCCTTCCAGCGACAGCTTCGTTGCGGAGCTGCCATCCCACAGGTACGGGTCATAATTATTTTTCCCTGCCATGAGGAGCAGTTTGCCGTCGGCGTTGCCGCTCGCCACCTCGAGCGAGCCGGAGATGTTTGCGGTTTCTACCTTGTTCCAGGTTGTACCATTGTATTGGTACAGGCCGTCGGCCGCCCCGGCGTAGATCTCCGTGTCGCTCACCCGGTAGAAGGAGTTGAACTCCACATCATTCTCAATCCACTGCATCCCGTCCCAGTGACCCCGGTACTGCCAGACGGTGCCGTCCGAGAGGATGACCAACGCTTCGTTGTAGAGTCTGGGTATGCTATAATCGGGGCCAGAAGAGTTTTTCTGATAATCGGAGAAGCAGGAGTCCTCCACCTGGCTCCAGGACGTCCCGTTGTAGCGGTAGAGGAAATGGCCGCCTCTAACCTGCGTGCCCTCGGGGGCGGAGACATAGCCCGGCGAGGTGACCTTATCGATCTCCTTCCCCACCTCGCTGACAGCGGCCAGCAGGCCGCCTTGTCCATCCGGCCCCACGGCGAGGACGCCAGCCGCGTCTCCTTCCGCGGCGGGCAGGCCGTCGCTGATGCTCATCAGATCCCGGTCCCCGCTGTCCGCCCAGGTGTAGACGCCGTCCTTACCGTAGAAGTACAGTTCGGCCTCTCCGGTCTCCGGATCGGTCCAGCCGGACACCCCGCGGATGTCGGGCCCCGCCTCTGTGGTGGAGCCTTCGGTGCCGGCGGGTACGTTGGGGCTGGTCACATAGGTGAACGCGCTGTTGGCCTCGTTGGCCTCTGTCGAGATCTCGTAGGTCTTCTCCACCGTCTCCGTGGTGCCCGCGTTGGTTCGAACCGACGCCGTCACCGTCAGCTTGTCTGTGTAGGGCAGCGGGTCGATGGGGAGCCAGATGCAATAGGTTTTGCCGGCCTCCCAGTCCTGTGTAATGACGTTGCTGCTGAGAGGCGCTCCCTCTGCCAAGCTGCCCCCGTAGAGCGTGACGGTGAGCTGTCCGTCCGGGATCTTGGATGGTACGCTGAGAGGGAGGTAGAGCTGGGCCCGGCTGCCCGCCGGAAGCGTGTCCCCCTCCTTCTCTGCGAAGGACGGATTGACAGTGATCCCCGAAGATCCGCTTCCCTTCAGATACGCGCCCTCGCCCAGGGTGACCTCCGCCAGCTTGAAGTGAGCGGTAAAGGTCACGCTCTCCATGCCCTCGGCCAGGGCCACCGTCATGGGATTGGCCGTCTCGTCCCAGTCCCGGGTCAGTTCCTCCAGGTTTATCGTCTGGAGGCCATTATTCTCCACGGGAGCGGGGGACTCCTCCACACCGGGGGTCTCCTCCACGTTGGGGGTCTCCTCCACACCGGGGGTCTCCTCCACACCGGGGGTCTCCTCCACACCGGGGGTCTCCTCTACATCGGGGGTCTCCTCTACATCGGGGGTCTCCTCCGCGTTCAGGCGCAGCAGAGCCGCCGGGGAGGGTGCAGCCGCTTCCGCCCCGGTGGCATCCTCCGCCCCGTCCGGGGCGGGCTCGGCTGGCGCAGGCTCTTCCGTGGGTGCGCCGGTCTCATCCGGCGGGGTCTCCGGCCCGTCGGCAGCTTCCTCCGGCGGCGCAGTTGTCTCCGGCTCGGAGGGGGCGGGCTCCGGCGATTCGGCAGGGGGCTCCGCCTCGCCGCCATCCTCCGGCATATCCTCATCCGGAAGCGCCTGCTCCTCCGGCGCGCTGTTTTCCGCGCCGGTTGGAACGCCCTCCCAGCTCCAGTAGTCAAATACATAGAGTTCATCCGGCGTGGCCGTCAGGGTGTACTGATCCGCGCCGCCGGAAGAATTTTCATAAGTAAATGCGGCCGTTCCGTTCGTCTCTGCATTCACTGTGGGAACACGGCGCTCCCGGAAGTAGGCGGTAAAGTTGGTGTTCTCCGTCAGGGTCACGGTATACGGATTCTCATAGATGGGGGAACTGCTTTCCCCCGCCAGCCAGTAGTCGAACGCGTAGCCATCCGCCCCCATAGCGGCTAGCCTGTATGTTTCACCGCCTATGGAGAACGCTCCCGCAGTTCCCTTGCCTGCGTCTTTCACATTTACGGTGGCGGAGTACTCCCCCTTTTCAAAAACAGGCGTAAGTACAACGGTCGCGCCGTTCCATCCTCTGGAGCCCATCAGAGTACTCCTACTTGTTCGTGTTACCTCCAGCTTGCTGTCAACAACAGTAATAACATTTTTCTTTCCGCTTGGACTTAGCTTGATAGCACTTAGATGGCTGTTTTCATCATATGTGAGATATCCGCTGTCCAGCCCCTCTACGTTCCAGCTACAGGTTATGTCCTCTCCCAAACTGATCGTCGTTGCAAGAACATAGCCTGTTCCGGAAATGACAATTTCATTTCGTTTCTGAGCCTCTATAGGTTTTCCTATCAGCTTTCCGCTTACCTCTCCTGCATAATTTGTCAGATCAATGACGATTGTAACAGAACTTGCCGCCATGGCGGCAGGACTGCAAAGCGATAACAGGAGCGACACGGCCAACAGCAAGGAAAGAATTTTTTTCTTCATCACAAACTATGGAACCTCCCAGGCAAAGCCTTCCAGGCTTTGCCGAAAAATACCCCTGGCCGCCGAGCACATCGGCGGCCAGGCGCTTCGTTTCTCTTCCTCATGGAGTGGGCGGAGCTCCGCCCACTCCAGTCAGTCGTGCACCACGTACAGGTGGTTATAGTCATTGCCGAAGACAGCGTAGCCGTTGTCAATGGCCATGCCGCCCAGGGCGTAGGTGTCGCCCGTTGTGCCCCAAACCTTGCTGCCGGTCGTGCCACCGTCATAGCTGTAGCAGTAGCCGGCACCCTTCTGGGCGTTGGTGTTGAAGTACAGGTAGTCGGTGCCGGTGCCGTCGCCCATCACCACGATGGAGCTCTGAACGGGGAAGCCGGAGGCCACCGGAGCGACAGAAGGGATATAGCTGCTACCATCCTCACCAATAGAAACCGTGACGCACTGGACACCGCCGGCATTGAAGCCGGAGTAGTAGCCCACGTAGATGCGGTCGCCCACCTTGGTGGGGGTGGAGGTGGAGGTGGCGCCCAGTTTGATGTGCCACTCGACCGTCAGCCCGTCCTTGTAGGAGCAGCACCACAGGTAGCCGCCCTGGGTGGTGAAGTACAGGAATCCGTCTTCGTCCATCATGACGGTGGAGCGCACATTGCCCGCGTCGCTGGCCACATCGGTCAGATCCAGCACGCCGCCGGTTGTGTCAAAATCCGCGATGCTCCGCCAGTACAGCAGGCCATTGTCGCTGCCGAAGTAGACGTTGGTACCGTCGCTCACCGCGCCGGCCCAGTAGAAGCCGTAGCTGTCGGGGGTGAAGGTCTTCACCGAGTAGTCGGAGAGCTTGACCTGATAGTAGGTTCCCGCGTTGCTGCCGCCGGGCCAGGTGCCGAAGTACAGGTAGGTCCCGTCGGTGGTGATGGGGGTGTTGATCTGGCCATTGATGCCGGTCAGGACATTCGTCACAGTGGGTTTGTTCTGATCCAGGCCGGTAAGAGCCATAACCTTGCTGCCGGTACCGGTAAGCCACTCACCGCCCTCGTAGTCGTCATACTGGCTGATGGTACCCACATAGAGGGTATCGTCCGACGCGTCGTTGGGGGTGCCATTGTCGTCCAGATAGGGGGTAGACAGTTGGAAGCCGCTCTTGGCGTTCAGAGAGGTTCCCTCCGTGCCGTAGGGATCGGTAGTCCAGACGATGCTGCTGCCGCCGTTTTCCGCGCACCTGATCTTGGCTACCAGCGCGCCGCTGGCTCCATAGCCATCGTAGAGAACGTAAGCATAGGTAGTCCCGTTCACCGTCTGCAATACGGGCACGTTGTCCACGCCGTCCCAGCCGGAGCCGGTACAATGCAGTTGGATGTAGCTGTCCAGGCCGGATTTATCCGGCGTGGTAGGAGCCTCCGTCACCACCGCGTTGTGATTGTTGCTGCCGCCGTAGACGTTCCAGGACGCGAACGCGCTGGTGGACAGCATGCCCGCGGCCATCGCCAGAGACAGGCACACGGACAGAACCTTTTTACCATTTTTCATCTTTTGCATGGCTTTTTCTCCTTCAAAATTAAACTTCCTTTGCTCGACCGCCGCATGAGCAGGATTTCCCGTGCGGCATGCACACGGACTCAGCAGCCATAGGCGTGCATGCTCCCATGGCCGCAATCAAAAGACATTTCCCAACCACCCGACCTTTCCAGTTCGCATAAAATTCCCATGTTACTTATCGTCACGGCCTGTCCGGCCTGTGAACGCGCCCTTGCGCAAGCACCGGACCCCGTTCCTGCGCTCCCGTCCGCCCCGACGCAGACCGCGTTGTTCGGCCCTTGGCGCGCTCCTCTCCCCGCGCGCTTCCCCAGGCCGGTATCCCCTTCCGATGCCGCTATTCAGTTGTCGGCCGCGCTTCGGCCATTTGAAACGGGCGAAGGCCCGCTGGATTCCTAAAGGAGGCTCGTCATAGGGGTAGCCCCCTATGACGGAAGAAGGGGATCCCCTTCTTCATCAGGATTACTCGCTGCTGTTCTGTTGCTCTGTGTATGCCCGCTCTCTCGCCTGACAGCGGAGCTCCTCCTTGAAGATCTGCCGCTTGGGGAGGGGCTTCTGCTTCTTCGGCGGGACCAGCCCCGCCGCCGTGACCACATTCTTCCAGCAGCCAAAGCGAACCGCGATAAAGTGGCCTCCGATGATCTCCCCGGCGTTGGGCGTCATTCCAAGCCGTGCCGCCTCACCCCGGACATAGTCCAGCAGCTCTTCGTCGCTGGCGTCACCGTGCGTCTGGGCAAACTGAACATTTCGCTGACGAAGCGCTTCCTTGGTGCGCCCAATGAGTTTTTTGCTGAGCTTCTGATCACCGGTGAAATACTTGCCGCTCACAAAACAGCCTCCTGACTTGTGGCACAATCCGGCTGCCCCGCAGACCTCTTGGGGCAATAGAAACAAAAAGACGGACGCATACCGATACGTCCGTCTTTCCCCCGAGCGTGCGAATAAAAAGCGGACGCAAAATATGCATCCGCTTTTGCACCCATTTCGGGTAGAAGGGGGCACTTATCCCGTGCCCTCCTCACATTTGGCATTTATCTCAGAGCAGCCCCAAGGAATTGGGGGTAAGCTCCTAGTAGGTCTTCTGACTGATGTGTCCCGACGGGCCTAAAGCCCGCCTGCGCATATCCGCCGCCTTCCCAGCTAAGCCATTACGACCGCCA
>OCQY01000362.1_pt1 | contig 15266 bp, 9 predicted proteins | sample 1538721 | NCBI WGS metagenome assembly OCQY01 (sample SAMN04571720, study PRJEB22368) | human gut metagenome | biome: human gut; material: stool | host: Homo sapiens | place: Luxembourg | collected 2012-08-17
CGGCATTTTCTGGTGCGATGGAAGGGACTCGAACCCCCGGCCTACTGATTCGTAGTCAGTCACTCTATCCAGCTGAGCTACCAACGCATACGTTCCGGTCGGAACAAGATGTATTTTATCACGCAGGGCGGGGTTTGTCAACAGTTTTTTGCAGATTTTTTGATTTTATTTTCGTTTTTTATTTTTCCACGCAGAAAAGTACGTCTTTTCGTTTTTTCAATATTTTCCGTGCGGACCTCAGGCTTCCTCTGCCAAACGCTCGGCGATGCGGACACCGGTAGGCGTTGCAGCAAGGCCGCCCTGGCCGGTCTCCCGCAGATCGGGGGAGAGCAGACTGCCTACGCGGCCCATGGCATCGATGACTTCATCGCAGGGGATGGCGTAATCCACCCCCGCAAGCGCCATATTGGCGCAGGAAACGGCGTTCACGGCACCCACAACATTGCGCTTGATGCAGGGCACCTCCACCAGACCGGCCACAGGGTCGCAGACTAGGCCCAGCAGGTTGCCCAGTGCCATAGCGGCAGCGGCGGCGCACTGCTCCGGGGTACCGCCCTTCAGGTGGCAGAGGGCGGCGGCGGCCATGGCGCTGGCGGCTCCCACCTCAGCCTGACAGCCACCCTCGGCACCGGCCAGAGTGGCCCGGGCGGCGATGACCTGCCCGAAGCCTGCGGCCACATAGAGGGCATCACAGATGGCTTCTTCATCAGCCTCGCCTGCACGGGAAAGGGGAAGCAGCACCGCCGGGAGCACACCGCAGCTGCCCGCTGTGGGGGCAGCAACGATCCGTTTCATGCAGGCGTTGCACTCAGCGGTCTTGAGGGCTTCGGCGGTCACCTCGGCAAGGTAATCCCCGCCATAGCTTTTGCCCGCCTGATGGGCCTGTTCCACCTTGGCGGCATCGCCGCCGGACAGGCCGCTGCGGCTGCGCTGAACAGGGTCATAATCCCGGCTGGTGGCCTCCATCACATGCCACAGGTGATGCATGGCATGGCGGCTGGCCTCTTCGGTCAGGCGGCTCTCGGCCAGATCACTGCGCAGGATGGCCTCGGCAAGGGAGAGGTTCTGGCTGCGGGCAGCGGCCAACATTTCTTCACAGGATAAAAAGGACATGGTCATTCCTCCGCGTCTTCTTCGGGCTCGTCGATGTTCAGGCAGGTCACCTTCAGGATGCCGGGCAGGGTCGCCAGCTTCCGTTCCAGCGGGTGGGGGATGTGGGAATCGCACTCCAGCACCATAACGGCATAGCCGCCGGTTCCTGCGCGGAACACCTGCATCGATGCAACGTTGATCCTGCGCACGGCAAGGCAGGTGGTCACCTCGGCGATGCAGCCGGGGGTGTCCTCATTGTGAATGATCAGGGTGTTGCTGTCGCCGCCGAAATCGGCAGGCACGCCGTCGATTTCGGTCACGCGGATGCGCCCGCCGCCCACCGAAGCGGCTTTCATGGAAAGCACCCGCCCCTCCCGGCCTGTCAGGGTGAGAACAGCGGTATTGGGGTGCGCAGAGCGCAATTCCACCGGATGGATCCGGAATGCCATGCCCTGCTCTGCGGCCAGGGCAAAGCTGTCGGGCAGGCGGGGGTCATCTGGTCGCAGGCCAAGCAGGCCGGCGACCAGGGCTTTATCCGTGCCATGTCCCTTTCCGGTGGTGGCAAAGCTGCCGTACAGGCCGATATCCGCCTGCACCGGGATCTCGCCCAAAAGCTTCTGGGCCGTGTAGCCGATCCGGGCGGCACCCGCTGTATGGCTGGAAGAGGGGCCGATCATAACCGGCCCGAGAACGTCAAACAAGCGCATCCGATGCACATCCTTTCGTGCTCCGCCGGGCAAAAATCGCCCGCTTCGCACTTTTTCTCTCTTTTATTATACCGCTTTTGCCCCACTTGTGCTATAATAACTTTATTAATGTTTGAAATCGCTCCTTTGGGGCAACACGGAGGTTGGATTCCTATGAAACTGGTAAGCGTGGAAACTCCCGAAAAGAGTGTCTGCAAGATGACCTTCAGCGCAACGGCTGAGGAGCTGGAGACCGCATCCAATGCGGTGTATGAGCGCACCCGCGCCAGCTACACCATCAAGGGCTTTGCCAAGGGCGAGGCCGACCGTGCTCAGATCGAGGCCGACCGCGGCGAGCACACATTCTGGTATGATGCCATCAACGACCTGATGGATCGCGATGTTCCTGCCCTGTACGAGGCCGCCATGGCCGAGCACGGCTTCAAGGCGGTGGATGAGCCCAGCTATGACCTGGTCAGCGTTAAAAAGGACGAGGGCTTTGTAGCCACCGCCACCACCCCGCTGCAGCCGGAGCTGAACCTGACCCAGACCACCGGCTTCCATGTGGAGTGCGTGACCCCCGCCGTCACCGACAAAGAGATCGATACCGTGCTGGAGCGCCGCCGCAATGCTGCCGCTGAGCTGGTGCCCCACAAGGGCCCGGCCGTCAAGGGCAACATCGTTCACATCGATTACGAGGGCCTGCTGGACGGCAAGCCCTTCCAGGGCGGTTCCGCACAGAACCAGACCCTGCAGCTGGGCAGCGGCCGGATGATCCCCGGCTTTGAGGATGGCATTCTGGGCCACAAGGGCGGCGAGGAATTCGAGATCAACGTCACCTTCCCGGCACGCTATCACGTCAAGGACCTGGCCGGAAAGCCCGTTGTCTTTAAGATCAAGCTGATCGATGTCTGCGTCCGCCAGCTGCCCGCCCTGAACAGCGATTTTGCCAAGAAAGTGGGCAAGGTGGACACCATGGAAGCGTTCCGGGAGCAGGTGCGCAAGCAGCTGCATGACGGCAAGCACGCCAGCGCCCTGAACCGCGCCAAGGATCAGGTGCTGACCCAGCTGGCCTCTGCCGCTGAGGGCGAGCTCCCCAGTGTTCTGGTGGAAAGCACCTACCAGCAGGAGATGCAGAACATCCAGCAGCAGCTCCAGATGCAGCGCATGAGCCTGGACCGCTACCTGAGCCAGATCCACCAGACCCGCGAGAACTTCACGGCCAACGTTCACGCCGCCGCCGAGAAGAACACCCGCGCCCGGATGGCTCTGCTGCAGGTCGCCCAGAACGAGGGTCTGGTGCCCACCGATGAGGAGATCACCAAGAACCTGCAGGAGCGCGCCGACCGCACCAAGAAAACGCTGGAAGAGGTCAAGGCCAACGCCAACATCCCCGCCATGCAGCGCAGCGAGGCCATCCGCCGCGCCGCCGACTGGGTGATCGAGCACTCCACCATCGAAGAAAAGTAATTTTCCAAAGTACAACAAAAAGAGCCTGTCTCCAAGGAATTTCGGGAGACAGGCTCTTTTCTTTTGCAGTTTATTTTGTCAGGAGATTGAAGCCCATGACCACGATGCCCAGCACGACCAGAACGATGCCGGTTGCACGGTTCAGGGTCTTGGCATCGGCCTTATTGGCAAAGACAGCGGCGATACGGGCCCACAGCAGGGTGAACAGAACGCAGAGGATGAACACGGTCCAGTCCGGTGCGCCGCCGATGGTAAAGTGGGAGACCGCGCCGGTCAGGGCGGTGAAGGTCATAATGAACACGCTGGTGCCCACGGCAGTCTTGAGCTCGTAACCCAGCACACTGGTCAGGATGAGCAGCATCATCATGCCGCCGCCGGCACCGATAAAGCCGCAGATCATCCCGATGACCACACCGCAGACGATAGACTGGAGGGCACGCTTCTTAGCAGAGACCCCCTGCATGGCTTCTTTTGTGGTCATAACGGGCTTGACGATGAATTTAATGCCCAGCAGGAACGTCATAAACACCGAAAAGCTGCCCATGGTGGTGGAAGGCACCAGGCTTGCCACCCAGCTGCCCACCACGGTGAACAGCAGCACGCTGGCCATCATAATCAGGCCGTTCTTGATATCAAGGTTCTTGTTTTTGTGGTAGGTGTAGGCAGACACCGCACTGGCCAGCACATCCGAGGAAAGGGCAATACCGACCGCCATGTAGGGGTCCATCCCCAGGAAGGTGATGAGCATCGGGCTGATGACAGCGGCGGCGCTCATGCCCGCAAAGCCGGTGCCCAGGCCCGCGCCCATCCCGGCAAAAAAGGTAACAATGATGGTAAATAGCAGGTTCATCTTATTCTTCTCCTTCCAAGATCGCATCCAGGTTTTCGTTCATTGTATCGATGACTTCAAAAAATATCTCGAGTTTTTCTTCCTCCAGCCCTGCCATCAGGCGACGGATGAAATCATCCTGCATCCTGCGGCCCTGTTCGATGATGGACTGCGCCTTTTCGGTGCAGGCAAGCTCCGTTTTGCGGCGGTCACCCGGCACCGGGCGACGCTCCAGAAAGCCCTCCTGCACCAGCCTGTCCACATTCACCGAGACAAGGTTCGCCTTGATGTGGCGCACTTCCACGATATCGCGGGCGGTCGTGTAGTTGGGGTTGTTGGCAAGGAACATCAGGATATCAAACGCTGTCTGCGGCAGATGCAGCTTCTGGCACAGCGGCTTGCAGACGGCGCTGTACGCAAGGCCCGTCTTGTTGGCAAATTCCACACTGGGGTTCAGCTCACGCATTGCGCACACTTCTTTCTCTCTTTTTGAATTGTTCATTTTTGAAGTATTTTAGCACAGGAAGTCTCTGTTGTCAAGGGCAGGCAGCGTAAAATTACCTGATCCATATACTTTGTCCAACGCAAAAAACCCGCACCATGAAGATTTTCACGGTACGGGCTTTTGATATGCTTCAGGACAGGGTCACAGCACCGCCACGGCGAGGAACCGCACAACGAGCGCGGCAAGCCATGCCACAACGCACTGGTTTACGACCATAACGGTGGCCCAGCGGCCGCCCATCTCCCGCTTGACCGATGCCACAGCGGCGATGCAGGGAGTATAGAGCAGGCAGAACACCAGCAGGGGAGCCGCTGCCGCCGGGCTGAGCGCTGCGCCCAGTGCGGCAGAGGAGCCATACAGAATGGTAAGGGTGGAAACAACGCTCTCCTTTGCCATAAAGCCGGTGATCAGCGCCGTGGACACCCGCCAGTCGCCAAAGCCCAGCGGTGCGAACAACGGCGCGATGCCGCTGGCGATCCAGGCCAGGATGCTCTCCTGCGGGTCTGCGGTCAGGCTGAGCTGGAAGTCAAAGTTCTGCAGGAACCAGATGATGATGGTTGCCAGGAAGATGACCGTAAAGGCACGCTCGAGGAAATCCCGGGCCTTTTCCCAGAGCAGCTGGGCCACATTTTTCAGGCCGGGCAGGCGGTAGTTGGGCAGCTCCATAACAAAGGGCACGGCCTCGCCCTTGAACAGCGTTCCCTTGAGCAGAAAGGCCATACCGATGCCCACAAGGATGCCCAGGAAATACAGGCCCACCATGACCAGTGCGGCGTACTCCGGGAAGAAGGTCACCGCAAACAGGCTGTAGATCGGGAGCTTGGCCGAGCAGCTCATAAAGGGCGTGAGCAGGATGGTCATTTTCCGGTCCCGCTCCGAGGGCAGCGTGCGGCTTGCCATCACGCCGGGAACCGTGCAGCCAAAGCCGATGAGCATGGGCACGATGCTGCGGCCCGAAAGACCGATACGCCGCAGCAGCTTGTCCATCACAAAGGCCACGCGGGCCATATAGCCGGTATCCTCCAGCAGGGAAAGGAAGAAGAACAGGGTCACGATGATGGGCAGGAAGCTCAGCACACTGCCCACACCGGTAAAGATGCCGTCGATCACCAGCGAATGCACTGCATCGTTGACGTTCCACGCCGTCAGGGCATTGTCCACAAGGATCGTCAGGTTCTCAATGCCCAGTTCCAGCAGGCTTTGCAGCCCCGCGCCGATCACGCCGAAGGTCAGATAGAACACCAGCGCCATGATGCCCACAAACGCCGGAATCGCCGTGTACTTTCCGGTGAGGAAGCGGTCGATCCTTGCGCTGCGCAGCTGCTCCTTGCTCTGGTGGGGCTTTACCACAGTCTGATTCACCAGCTGGTGGATAAAGTGGAACCGCATATCTGCAATGGCGGCGGCGCGGTCCAGGCCGCGCTCCTGCTCCATCTGCAGGATGATATGCTCGATCATCTCTTTTTCGTTCTGATCCAGCTTCAGGGCCTCCTCAATGCGGGGGTCGCCTTCCACCAGCTTTGTGGCGGCAAAGCGCACCGGGATTCCCGCCGCCTGGGCGTGGTCCTCGATGAGATGGATGATGCCGTGGATGCAGCGGTGAACCGCACCGCCGTGGTCATCCTCGCCGCAGAAGTCCATCCGGCCCGGACGCTCCTGATACTTTGCCACATGGATGGCGTGATCCACCAGCTCATCCACGCCCTCGTTCTTGGCGGCGGAAATGGGGACCACCGGGATGCCCAGCATCGCTTCCATCTCGTTGATGTTGATGGTGCCGCCGTTGCCGCGCACCTCATCCATCATATTCAGTGCCAGCACCATGGGGGTGTCCAGCTCCATCAGCTGCATCGTTAAGTACAGGTTGCGCTCGATGTTGGTGGCATCCACGATATTGATGATGCCCGTGGGCTTTTCGCCAATGATGAACTGCCGGGTCACGATCTCCTCGCTGGAATAGGGCGACATGGAGTAGATGCCGGGCAGGTCGGTGACTTCGGTATCGGGGTGTTCCCGGATGGCACCGCTCTTGCGGTCCACCGTCACGCCCGGAAAGTTGCCCACATGCTGGTTGGAGCCGGTGAGCTGGTTGAACAGGGTCGTTTTGCCGCAGTTCTGATTTCCGGCCAGCGCAAATGTCAGCACCGTTCCATCCGGCAGCGGGTGTTCGCCCTTTTTGGTGTGGTAGCGGCCGCCCTCGCCCAGGCCCGGGTGCTCCACCATCCGGCCTGCCTTCCGTGCCGGGGCCGCTGCGGGCGCTTCCGCCGGGGTGATCTCGATCCGTGCCGCATCGTCCAGCCGCAGGGTCAGCTCATAGCCGTGGATCTGCAGCTCCATGGGGTCCCCCATGGGCGCAAATTTCACCAGCGTGACCTTCTCGCCGGGGATCAGCCCCATATCCAGAAAATGCTGGCGGAGTTCTCCCGTTCCGCCCACTGTATCGATCACGGCACTTTCGCCGATCTTCAGTTCCTTTAATGTCATGGCAGATGCCTTTCCTTCGACAAAATGTTAGTGTATATGAACAGTCTTAATATATGCTAACTCAAAGGCATTGTCAAGGCAGGAAGCGGCAAAGATTCTCGCCTGTCCCCGCTGTTTTTTGTAGAAATCTTTTTCCTGTTCCGGCAGGTTTCCGGGCAAAAGAAAACGCACCCCTGAATTTTTACGTTCAAAGGTGCGTTTTGAGAACAGTTCTGTTTACTTCACGGTGTGATAGCCGTCGGGGTTGTTCTTCTGCCAGTTCCAGCTGTCGGCACACATCTCCTCGATGCCGTACTCAGCCACCCAGCCCAGCTCATTCTTGGCCTTGGTGGGGTCGGCATAGCACTCGGCGATATCGCCGGGACGGCGGGGATCGATCACATAGGGGAGCTTCTTGCCGCAGGCCTTCTCAAAGGCATGGATGACATCCAGCACGCTGTAGCCGTGGCCGGTGCCCAGATTGCAGATGAACAGGCCGCAGTTGGTCTGCAGCTTCTTGATGGCGCAGACATGGCCCCGGGCCAGGTCAACCACATGGATGTAATCGCGCACGCCGGTGCCGTCGGGGGTGGGGTAGTCGTTGCCAAAGACATGCACCTTTTCCAGCTTGCCCACGGCCACCTTGGCGATGTAGGGCATCAGGTTGTTGGGGATGCCGTTGGGGTCCTCGCCGATCAGGCCGGACTTGTGGGCACCGATGGGGTTGAAGTAACGGAGCAGGGCCACATTCAGGGTGGGGTCAGCCTTGCAGACATCGGTCAGGATGCGCTCGGTAAAGGCCTTGGTGGTGCCATAGGGGTTGGTGGTGGCACCCACGGGGAAGTCCTCGGTGATGGGCACGCTGGCGGGGTCGCCGTAGACGGTGGCGGAGGAGCTGAACACGAAGTTGCGGCAGTTGTGGCGGCGCATCACGTCCAGAATGACCAGCGTGCAGTTGAGGTTGTTATAGTAGTACTCGATGGGCTTGGAAACGCTCTCGCCCACAGCCTTATAGGCGGCAAACTGGATGACAGCATCGATATCGGGGCACTCGGTGAAGATCTTCTCCACGTCCTCGTGCTTTGTCATATCGGCCTGATAGAACCGGAAGTCCTTGCCGGTGATCTGCTTGACCCGATCCAGCACCACGGGGGAAGCGTTGTAATAGTTATCTGCCACCACGATGTCAAAGCCAGCGTTCAGCAGTTCGATACAGGTGTGGCTGCCGATATAACCGGCACCGCCGGAAACCAAAATTGCCATAAAAGTACCTCTCTTCTCGTCACCAAAATTGCTTGCGCGGGGCAGGCCCGCCTTCTGCCACAAGGATACAACGTTTTGGCCGCAGAATCAAGTAACGGGAATTTTATAAGGATGGATTTTTGTTTCCATTTATTTTTTCGTGCATTGATTTACAAGCGTTTTTTGTGTTTTGCACATGGAGTGATGGAACACTTTGTGCAAATCAGAGAAAAAGCCCTCTCAGGCAAAGCCGTCAGGCTTTGAATGAGAGGGCTGCATTTTACAGTTTTCCGCACTGTTTGCCGGTGAAGAACCGCAGGGTGGTGTTGGCACGGAACACTTTCCCGGCCCGCAGGGCGGTGGAGGGGAACTCCGGGTGGGAGGGGCTGCAGGGGAAGTGCTGGGTCTCCAGCGCAAAGCCGCCGTATTTCTGCATCGGCACGCCGCCCTTGCCGGGGGCAGGGCAGTCCTGCAGGAAATTGCCGGTGTAGAGCTGCACGCCGGGCTGGGTGGTATAGACCTTCATGCTGATGCCGGTCTTATCGCTGGAAGCCCAGGCGCACAGGCTCTGGCTGGCCCCGCGGCCCCTGTCGATGACAAAGCAGTGGTCATAGCCGCCGCCCACCATGGTGGTCTGGGAAAAGCCGGTGTCGATGTCCCGGCCAATGGGCTTGCCCGCCCGGAAATCCATTGGCGTGCCTGCCACGGGCAGGATATTGCCGGTGGGGCAGGTCTCGTTGTTGCCCTCCAGATAGCGGGACGCATAGATGCGCAGCTTCTGGCCCAGCACATCACCGCCGCCATCCAGATTGAAGTAGGTGTGGTTGGTCAGGTTGATGATGGTGTCGGCATCGGAGGAGACACGGTAATCCATCCGCAGGGCGTTGTCCTCGGTGAGGATATACCGCACCGAGATCTTCAGATTTCCCGGGAAACCATCCTCTCCATCGGGGCTTTCCGCCTCCAGAAGCAGGGTATCGCCAAAGGTCTTTACCTCATACAGCTTGCGCGGGAAGGTGCCGTGCAGGTGGTTTTTGCCGTTGTTGGCTTCCAGCTGATAGGTCTTGCCGCCCACGTTGAACACGGCATTCTCGATGCGGTTGGCGTACCGGCCCACGAACGCGCCGCAGCAGGTACTGCCAGACGATTCAAAATCCTTGACGTAATCGGCGTAGGTGTCGTGGCCCAGCACCACATCCACCGGCCCGCGCTTGGTGGGCACCCAGATATTCTTGATGATACAGCCGTAGTTCAGCACACTGACCGCCAGCCCGCCGGGGTTCGAGATGATGTATTCATTGATCTTTTCGCCGTTTGGAGTCATGCCAAAGGGCTTGGAGAGAAACTGTGCCATAGGGCTCGCCTCCTTTTGTATTTTTTGGGGACAGCACACTCTCTGTTTTATCCTTTATTGTTTTGATTATATCACAATTTTCCCCTTCTGTGTTGGCATTTTTTAAGGGATTCTATCCAATATTTCGAGAGTTTTTTTGTAAGTTCTGCCCCATAGGCAGAAAAAAGCCCCGGAGGGCCAGGGGTAGGCGCTCCGGGGTTTGGGGATAAATTCAGTTTTAAGATTTACTGGGCAGGCTGATTCGGAATTATATAAGTGTATTCCATTGCATACGCAACATAGGTCTTGTTATTGATAGTTTTTGCTGCGACACCAAACTTATTAATCGTCACACCGTCCAATTTCTTTACCGCCTCAACAGATCCCATTGCGTTCTGAATCTGCGACAAATTCTCCGGCGTAATTTCAAAAGCCTTATATGTCTTTGCATTCTGAGAAACCTACGTATTAGGTGCAAGGAGCGGCATTGCAACTGTAATAGTTATTTTACCACACAGAAAGCATACCCCTACACTTTCTGCATTGTGACCTCATTTTACATCTCCCCCCTCCCCCTGTCAATATTTTTTATTGAATCCCCCCAATTTTTGGAGACCATGCCAAAGCTGCGGCAAAATTTTTAGCAGATTGACAAAAAGCACCCCTCACTTGGCTGTGAAGGGTGCTTTGGGGAAGTTTTCTTACTCCGGCTGAGCGGTGTTCTGGGCGATATACTCGGCGGCATCATCGGGGATGTCGTCAAGGTTCTCATCGCCGATATCCACGTTCAGCGGCGGCTTCTTGAAGAGGATGTCGTACATCAGGGGCACAACGTACAGGGTCATCAGGGTGGCGTAGGTCAGGCCGAAGATGATGACGATGGCCATGCCGCTCATCAGCTGGCTGGCCATATCGCCGCTGAACACCAGCTGGAGCATGGCCAGAACGGTGGTCAGTGTGGTCATCAGGATGGGGCGCATTCGTGTTTTGCCGGTGGCGATCAGGGCCGCGCGGCGCTCCATGCCGCCGATGCGCAGCTGGTTGGCGTAATCCACGAACACGATGCCGTTGTTGACGACCGTGCCCATCAGGACGATGAAGCCCATCAGGGAGATCATGGTCAGCTGCTGGCCGGTGAGCAGCAGGCCCAGCAGGCCGCCGGTAAAGGCCAGCGGGATGGTGAACAGAACAATGAAGGGGGAGAGCAGGCTCTGGAACTGGGCCACCATAACAAGGTAGACGAAGGGCAGCGCCAGGAACATCCACTGGCCCATCTGATCCACCACCATGCCGTTGATCTCAGAGCCGCCGCCCATATAGAAGCTGCAGCCCTCGGGCATCTCATCGGATGCGGCAAACTCGTTCAGCTTCTTTTCCAGCGCGCGGGTCTCAGTGGTGGTATTGGTGCCCTCCACCGCGTCCGCCGTCACGCTGATATAGCGGGTCTGGTTCTTGCTGGTGATGGAGTCCGGGGTGGAGCCGGTGACCCAGGTGGCCATATCGCCCAGCGTGCAGGTGCCGGTCTCGGTGGTGCCGTCGGCGGCCATGACGGAGGTCGTAAAGGTCATATCCATCATGTTTTCCTTGGTCATGGGGTCCAGATTGTTGCTGATCTGGACGTTCATGGTGGAGCCATCGATGGCAACGGGGGTCTGGGCCGTGGTGGTGGTAGTCAGCTTGGCGGCGATCTGCTGGTAGACCTGCGCCACGGTCAGGCCGTAGGAGCGGACCTTATCCCGGTCGATCTGCAGGTTGATGGTGGCATCGCCGCTGCCCAGACCGTTGGTGGCATTGGTAAAGCCGTCCATCTCGTTGACCATATCCACCACCTTCTCGGAGAGGGCGGTCATGGTGTCGATGTCGTTACCGGAGACCTGAACGGTCAGGCCCATATCCAGCTGGCTGGTCAGCTCCTGCATTCCGCTGATCTCAACGGTAGCAGTGCAGTTCTCCACGCCGTTCACAGCTTCCTCCAGCGCCTCACGGGCCTGTTCGATCTGCCGGGAGGAGAGGCTCTCGTCCAGCATCACGTTGATCTGGTAGGTGCCGTAGCTGTTGGCGGCATTCAGCAGGTCGGTGATGGTCTGGGGCAGGCCCAGCTGGCCGACATCCATTCCGGCCACGCGGCTGTCGGTGGTAACGCCCACCTCTTCCACGTTGTCCACAGCCAGCAGGGCATCAATGACATTCTCGGCCACAGCATAGGATTCTTCTTTGGTCATATCCTTCTCGGTGGAGAGGGTGACGATGGCCTCGTTGCTGGTGATGGTGGGCAGCATCTCAACGCCCATGGACATCACGCGCCAGCCGCAGAACACCAGCAGCACCACTGCCGCGCCCAACGGTGCCCAGCGGTGCTGGAAGCACCATTCCAGGCTCTTGACGTACTTTTCCTGCACCTTGTCGAACCACTTGAGCTCTTTGGGCTTGGAGTTTTTCAGCAGGGTAGAGGAGGCCGCCGGGGCAACCGTCAGGGCCACGATGAGGGAAGCAGCCAGACAGTAGCCGATGCACATGGACATGGGCTGCAGCAGGCTCTTGATGACACCCGATGTGAAGATGACGGGCAGGAACACGCAGACAGAGGTGAGGGTGGAAGCCATGATGGCCATGCCCACCTGCTTGGTGCCCTGGACCGCCGCGCGGGCAGCGGGCACGCCGCGGCTGCGCAGACGGTAGATGTTCTCGATGACGACGATGGAGTTATCCACCAGCATACCAATGCCGAGGGACAGGCCCGCCAGCGTCATAATATTCATATCCAGACCGGTGAAGTACATGAGCACCACGGCAAACAGCACCGACAGCGGGATACTGATGCCGACCACCAGCGTGGGCTTGATATCCTTGAGGAAGATGGCCAGCACGATGATGGCAAGGGCTGCACCGATGAGCATACTGCTCAGGATGCTGCCGACGATGATGCTGATGTAGTTGCCCTGGTTGGACAGCACGACCACATGCAGGCCATCGTATTTCTGTTCCAGCTCCTTGAAGGCAGCCTTGCAGTTGCCGGAAACTTCACCGGCGCTGGAAGAATTGCTCTTGAAGATCTTCAGCACCACGGAGCGCTCGCCGTTCAGGCGGGTAAAGCTGTCCTCCGCGTTATCAATGATCTGCACATCGGCCACGTCAGACAGGCGGACATCGCCAAAGCCGTCCACATGGAGCAGCAGGGCACCGGAGATATCCTCGATGCTGTCGTACTCCTCGCCGACCTTCAGCAGCCAGGACTTGTTGCTGGAATCCTTGACATAACCGGCGGGCATGGAGAAGTTCTGGGCATAGATCAGCTGTGCCAGCGTGTCGATATCCAGCATCTTGGCCACGTCGGAGTTCTCCATGGCCATCTGCTTGGCATCCTCGTACTGCTGCTTGGCATCTTCCAGCTGCTTCTCGTAATCGTTCAGCATCTCGCGGGCCTCGGTGAACTTGATATAGGCCTGCAGCTGCTGCTGGGAATAGCTGCCCACGATCTGGGTGAACTGATCCATCAGGCCGGGCACGTCGTCCATGGCCTTGATGGTGCTCTCCAGCGTGCTATAGATGTTGTTCAGGCTCTGCTGCACCTGCAGATCATCGGCCAGCTCCCCGGCCGTTGTGCCGGCGGTGTCGCCCTGCGCGTTCAGGCGCTGCTGCAGCTCCTGCAAAGCGGTGGTCAGCTTATCGGTGATATCGCGCAGCTCCGCAACGATCTCGATCAGAGAATCGATATCCTGCATTCCGGTCTCGTTGAACTTGTCCACGACCCGCTGCAGGCCGTCCCGCACATCGATCAGGGCCTGCTGGATCTCCGGCTCGTTGACCACGGCAATGAGCTGGTTGACGCTGTCCAGAAGGGCCTGTGCCTGCTTTTTGACCAGCATGAAGGAATCCTGCAGCTCCCCGGAATACTGGCTGTTGATGGTATCGCTGACCAGCTTGTCGTAATTGGCCAGCTGGGTCTCGTACTGCTTTCTGCCATCCTCGATCTGGGCCTCGGCACTGTCCAGCTGGGCCTTTGCATCGGCCAGCTGCACGTCAATGACTTCCAGCAGCTTTTCGTTGATGGCATCGATCTTTTCCTGATCGAGCTGCACCTGCACCATCCGGGTGACCAGACCGTTGGCGGAAATATTGGAAACGCCGCCCTGACGCTCGATATAGGGGACCATGGTGTCGTTGACGAAATCGGCCAGCTCATAGGAATCGCTGCCCTCGCGGCTGACGGCCACGGTCATAAAGGCGTTCATGTTCAGGGTATATTCAATGATGGAGGGGGTCATACAGGTGCTTGGCAGGCTGGAGGTGGTCTGATCCACCTTGTTGGACACCTTGACCACCGCACTGTTCATGTCCGTATCGTCCTCAAACTCCATCAGCAGCAGACTGTAGTTTTCTGCTGAGGTGGCGGTGACGTTTTTCACGCCCGAGATGGTGCCCAGCGCGCTCTCCATCACGTCGGAGACCTCGTTCTCCACACGCTCCGGGCTGGCACCGGGATAGACCGTGACCACCATCAGGTACGGTGTGTTCACGTTTGGCAGCAGGTTGGTCTGCATATTCTGCACGGACACAAGGCCCAGCATGATGACCATGATGACTGCAACCAGAACGGTGAACGGTTTTTTGACGCTGAATTTTTCCATTTCTTCCTACCGTTTCTGTGTTTTCCCACGCATTGCGCGGCTGCTCTTTTTTCTCAGAGCGGATCAAAGGCGATACCCCTATTATACACCCGGTTCCGGGGCTTGCAAGGCTTGCCCGGAGATTCTTTAGCAAATCTTGAGAATCTTTTGTGAAATCCGGATGATACCTCAGTTTTTTGACGTTTTGGAGATCAAATTTCAGACGGAGTTCAAGTGGGATACGAATGAGCGGGGCGGAATGTTGCAGAGGATGAAATTTTTTTATCGGCTCCCCCTTTGGGGGCAACGACGACGACCGCCGCCAGTGGCGGATTGAGGGAGGAGTTGTTGGGGCAGTGGCCAGCAAGGTGCGAGTGCAATTGCACGAAGCAGCTGCTGGGAGCCACAACCTGGGCTGGCGAACGAAGTGAGCCTGAGAGGGCTGTTCAATTTTCAACGTTTATGCTATAATAATCCTCAGAATGGATCTTCAGGCCCTTCTGTGGGCCTTTTTACGAGATAGGGGAGTTTCCCCTGTGAGGAACAGTATGAAAAAAGTCATCTCTGTCCGTTTCAAGGAAAACGGCAAAAGCTATTATTTCGACCCTGCCGGGGCCGACATCAAAACCGGCGAATATGTGATCGTGGAGACCGCCCGCGGCATTGAGTGCGGCGAGGTGGTGCAGGGCGTGAAAGAGATCGCCGACAGCGCCGTTTCCAAGGCGCTCAAGCCCATCACCCGGATGGCCGACAGCGTGGATGTGCGCCGGATGCGCCAGAACCGCGAGGATGAGAAGCGCGCCTACCACACCTGCCAGGAGTGCATTGCCCGCCACGGCCTGGAAATGAAGCTGGTGGAGGCCGAGTACACCCTTGACCGCTCCAAGATCATGTTCTACTTCACCGCCGACGGCCGGGTGGACTTCCGCGAACTGGTCAAGGATCTGGCCGGCATCTTCCACACCCGCATCGAGCTGCGCCAGATCGGCGTGCGCGACGAGAGCAAGATGATCGGCGGCCTGGGCATCTGCGGCCAGCC
>OCQY01000377.1_pt1 | contig 15002 bp, 10 predicted proteins | sample 1538721 | NCBI WGS metagenome assembly OCQY01 (sample SAMN04571720, study PRJEB22368) | human gut metagenome | biome: human gut; material: stool | host: Homo sapiens | place: Luxembourg | collected 2012-08-17
TGATCAAGGTGCCGGGTCTGGGCTGCTGGCGGGCCGAGACCATCCCCGTGGAGGGCCTGCGTCCCCTGCTGGGTGTGGAGGAGTAAGCCATGAAAAACACCTTTGGCAGCGACCTTTCGCTGACCATTTTTGGCGAGAGCCACGGCAGGGCTGTCGGCGCGGTGCTGGACGGCATGGCGGCGGGCGTGCCTGTGGAGGAAGCCTTTCTTGCTGCCTGCATGGACAAGCGCCGTGCCCGGGGCGACGGCCTTTCCACCCCCCGTGTGGAGGGGGATGCGGTGCAGTTTTTGTCCGGCGTGGTCAACGGCCGCACCACCGGCACCGCCATTGCCCTGATGATCGAAAACCAGAACACCCGCAGCGGCGACTATGCCAAAACGGCTGACCTGCTGCGGCCCGGCCATGCGGATTACACCGCCTACGCCAAGTACCACGGCTATCAGGATGCCCGGGGCGGTGGTCACTTTTCGGGCCGCGTCACCGCCGCGCTGGTGGCGGGCGGCGCTCTGGTGCTGGGGGCTCTGAACCGGGCCGGGATCGAGATCGTGACGCACATCGGGCGGTGTGCCGGGATCAGCGATGCCCCCTTTGCGCTGGACGATCCCGCCGCGCTGGCGGCGCAGGCCGAGGCACTGCTGAACAAGTCCGAGGGCTTTGCCCTGCTGGACGGCAGTGTGGAGGAACCCATGAAAGCTGCCATCCGTGCCGCCGGTGCCGAGGGCGACAGTGTGGGCGGTGTGCTGGAGACCGCCATTCTGGGCCTGCCCGCAGGCGTGGGTGAACCCTATTTCGACAGCGTGGAGAGCAAGCTCGCTCACCTGGCCTTCTCCATCCCGGCGGTCAAGGGTATCGAGTTCGGTTCCGGCTTTGGCTTTGCGGACCAGAAGGGCTCGGAGGCCAACGATGCCTTCCGGATGCAGGGGGAGCGCATCGTCACCGCCACCAACCACAATGCGGGCCTGAACGGCGGCATCTCCAACGGGATGCCCGTGGTGTTCCGCACGGCGGTCAAGCCTACCCCCAGCATCTACAAAACGCAGGACACGGTGGATTATATCGCAAAGAAGGACGCGGAGCTGTCCATTCAGGGCCGCCACGACCCCTGCATCGTGCCCCGGGCCGCCATTGTGCAGACTTGCGCCGCCGCGCTGGCCGTGGGCGACCTGCTCACCGCAAAATACGGCATGGCCTGGATGGAGAACCCCACCGGCTACCGCAAGGAGGTGCTGTAAATGGAATACGGACTCATCGGCGGGCGGCTGGGCCACTCCTACTCCAAGGTCATCCACGAGATGCTCTGCGGCTACCGGTACGACCTGTGCCCCCTGCCCACGGAAGAGGAAGTCCGGGCTTTTATGACTCGGCGGCAGTTCAGGGCCATCAATGTCACCATCCCCTATAAGCTGGTGGTCATGGAGTACTGCTCCTACATCGACCCCCACGCCAAGGCCATCAACGCCGTGAACACCATCGTCAACAGGAACGGCCTGCTCTACGGCTACAACACCGATTATCCCGGCTTCTCCTATCTGTGCGATGCACACGGGGTGGAGTTCAAGGACAGGACCGTGCTCATTCTGGGCACCGGCGGCACCCACAACACCACCTGGGCCGTGGCCCATGACCGGGGCGCGAAACAGATCTATACCGTCAGCCGCCATCCCGACCCCGAAAAGGGAGAGCTGACTTATGCTCAGGCCCTGACCACCGGGGCGCAGATCATCATCAACACCACGCCGGTGGGCATGTACCCCAATGTGGGCGTGAGCGCCCTGGATATCACCTCCATGCCCGGGCTGGAAGCCGTGATCGATGTCATCTATAATCCCGATAAGACCGAGCTCATCCTCCGGGCCGAGGAGCTGGGGGTGCCCGTTGCCGTCGGCGGCCTGGAAATGCTGGTGGCGCAGGCAGTGTATGCGGCAGAATTTTTCCTCGACCGCAAGTTTGAGGATGCCGGTGCCGAGATCGCCCGTGTGACCAGCGAACTGCGGCGGGAACAGCTGAACATTGCCCTCATCGGGATGCCCTCCTCGGGCAAATCCACCCTGGGCCGCGCTCTGGCGGAACGGCTGGGCAAGCGGTTCGTGGATCTGGACGAGGAGATCGTCAAGGCCGACGGACGGAGCATCCCGGACATCTTTGCCGCTGAGGGGGAGGCAGGCTTCCGGAAGCTGGAGGCCGCGCAGACCGCCCGCTTTGCCAGGGAGAACCGGCAGGTCATCTCCTGCGGCGGCGGCGTGGTCAAAGACCCGGCAAACCTCCGGGCGCTCCACGCCAACGGCATCGTGCTCTTTATCGACCGGCCGCTGGAAGATCTGCTGGTGGGCGGCGGAAGGCCCCTTTCCACCAGCCCTGAGGCCCTGAAAACCATGGAAGCCCAGCGCCGCCCGCTTTATCTGGCGGCAGCGGATGCTGTGATCCCCAACAAGACCACCCCTGCGGATGCTGTGACGGCGGCAATGGAGGCGCTGGATGAAATTTTTGGTCATTAACGGTCCCAACCTCAACCTGACCCAGTTCACGGAGCCGGGCATGGAGGGGCAGATCGATTTCAATACACTGCTGGATTATATCGAGGCGGGCTGTGCCCAGATGGATGTTCAGGTGGACTTTTTTCAGTCCAACCACGAGGGTGACCTCATCGATGAGATCCAGTCGGCGGCAGGCCGGGCTGATGGCATCATCCTCAACCCGGGCGGCTACGCCTATTACAGCGTGGCCATTCTGGAAGCGCTGCAGGTGTGCGGCGTGCCCGCCGTGGAAGTGATGCTGGCCGACCCCAGCGGCAAGGAGCCCTTCCGCAGCGTGGATGTGGTCTCCTTTGGCTGTCAGGGCCGCTTTGCAGGCGAGGGGGTCAGCGGATATCTCCATGCCTGCGCCTACCTTGTGCAGCTGCTCCGGCTGGATGGCGGCGCGCAGACGCACCTGGTGCAGTAACAACCCTCTCAGTCTCGCATTCGCTCGCCAGCTCCCCCGAAGGGGGAGCCCTTGGCAAGTAGGGCAGGCTGTGCAGCAAAACTGAAAGCATAGAGACAAAACAGAAGGGAAAAGAAACAAGATGATCATTTCGACCAAAAAAGGCACCCCCAAGGAAGAACTGGAAAAGATCGTAGACAAATTCGAGAAGCAGGGCCTGGATGTGACCCTGATCACCGGCAAGGATTACAATGTGTTCGGTCTGGTGGGCGATACCACCAAGATCGATGAGCGCGACGTGCTGGCCAACCCCTGGATCGACAACGTCACCCGCGTGTCCGCCCCCTATAAGCGGGCCAACCGCCTGTTCCACCCCGCCGATTCCATCATCGACTGCGGCGGCGTGAAGATCGGCAGGGGCGAGAAGATCGCCGTGATGGCAGGCCCCTGCAGCATCGAGGGCGAAGAGCAGGCACTGCGCATTGCCAACGGCGTAAAGGCGGGCGGTGCAAGCCTGTTCCGCGGCGGCGCTTATAAGCCCCGCACCTCTCCCTACTCCTTCCAGGGTCTGGAGACCGAGGGCATCCTCGATATGGTCAAGGCACGGGAGGCCACCGGAATGCCCATCGTGTCCGAGCTGATGAGCGAGGACCGGATCCCGGAGTTTGAGGAATATGTGGATGTGGTACAGATCGGTGCCCGCAACATGCAGAATTTCCAGCTGCTCAAGGCCGTGGGTAAGATGCACAAGCCTGTTCTGCTCAAGCGGGGCCTGTGCAACACCATCGAGGAGTGGATCATGTCCGCAGAGTATATCATGGCCGGCGGCAACGAGCAGGTCATTCTCTGTGAGCGGGGCATCCGCACCTTTGAGAAGTACACCCGCAACACCCTCGACCTCTCCGCTGTGCCTATCATCCACGAAAAGACCCATCTGCCCATCATCGTGGACCCCAGCCACGCCACCGGCAAGGCCAATCTGGTTGAGCCGATGATGATCGCCGCTGTGGCTGCCGGTGCCGACGGTCTGGAGGTGGAAGTCCACTATGATCCCCGCCACGCATGGAGCGATGGCGCGCAGTGCCTGACCCCGGATGCCTTTGCACAGGCCATGGCAAAGTGCCGTCAGGTCGCATGGGCCATTGGCCGGGATATGTAAGATGGATGTGGTGGTAAAACGCGCCCGCGCAGTGGCGGGCAGGATCGCCGCGCCGCCCAGCAAAAGCATGGCTCACCGGGCGGTGCTCTGCGCGGCGCTGGCAAAGGGGACCTCCCATCTCCATCATCTTGCTTTCAGCAAGGATATCTCCGCCACGCTGGGCGCGGCGGGCCGACTGTGCGCCCGTGTCACCACCGGTGAAAACGACGCGGTGGTGGAGGGGCTGGGCCGCTTTCTGCCGGTTGAAGCCCCCGTGGACTGCTGTGAGAGCGGCAGCACCCTGCGCTTCCTCATCCCGCTGGCCAGCCTGACCGGGCAGGAAGTGATTTTTACAGGCCGTGGGCGGCTGATGGAGCGGCCCCAGTCGGTCTACAAAACGCTGTATCAGCAGCAGGGCCTGCGTTTTGAGCAGGGCGCGGACCGCCTGACTGTGGAAGGTGCCCTGACCCCGGGCGAATACGAGCTGGCGGGCAACGTGTCCAGCCAGTTCATCAGCGGGCTGCTGTTTGCCCTGCCCCTGCTGGGCGGCACCAGCACCCTGCACCTCATCCCGCCTGTGGAGAGCCGGAGCTACATCGATATGACCCGCGCGGTGCAGCACGCCTTTGGCGTGGAGAGCCGCTGGCTGGATGAAAACACGCTGGAAATTCCCGGCGGGCAGCACTATCTTCCCGGTGATTACACCGTGGAGGGCGATTACAGCCAGGCGGCTTTTCCTGCCGTGCTGGGCGCTGTGACCGGCGGTGTGGCCATCACCGGCCTGTCTGAGGAGACCTTGCAGGGCGATGCCGCCATTCTGGAGATCCTCCGGCGGTGCGGCGCAAGATTCACCCGCACCGGGCAGGGCGTGGTGTTTGAAAAGGCCCCGCTCCACGGAACGGACATCGACCTTGCCGACTGCCCCGACCTGGGCCCTGTGCTGATGGTGCTGGGCCTGCTGTGTGAGGGAACCACGGTCATCCGCAACGCCGAGCGTCTCCGCATCAAGGAGAGTGACCGCATCGAGGCCATGGAGACCGAGCTGCGGGCCTGCGGCGGGCAGCTGGAGAGCGAGGGCGGCACCATTACCATCCATGGCTGTGCCGGAGCGCTCCATGCCCCGGAGCAGCCGCTTTCCGGCCACAACGACCACCGCGTGGTGATGAGCCTTGCGGTGCTGGCGCTGGCCGCCGGGCTGGCCCTGCCCATCAGCGGGGCCGAGGCCATTGCCAAGAGCTGGCCGGATTTTCTGGAAGCCATCAGGCCTTTGGGCGCGGAGGTGGAACATGTTGGATAAATCAAAGCGTTATCTCATTGTGGGTCTGGGCCTGCTGGGCGGCAAGTACGCCTTGGAGCTGAGCAGGGCCGGGTTCCATGTGGACGGCATCAACCGCAGCGAGGGCCATCTGCAGTATGCCCTCGACCACGGCTATATCGCCAGCGGCAAGACCCACGATTTTGAGGATCTGGTATGTCAGGCCGATCATATCATCTTTGGCTTGTACCCCACGGCCCTGATCGAGTGGTTCCGGACCTACGGCCACCTGCTGAAGGAGGGCTGCATCTTTACTGATGTGTCGGGCGTAAAGACCGGTCTGGTGGAGCCCATTCAGGCCATGTGCAGGCCGGGCGTGGAGTTCATTGCCAGCCACCCCATGGCGGGCCGTGAGACCTCCAGCGTGGAGCACGCCGCCGAGGTGAATTTTGCCCCGGCCAACTTCATTGTGACCCCCACGGAAAAGAACACCCCGGAGGCCATTCAGTGGGCCAGGGAGCTGGCCGAGGTGCTGGGCTTCAAGCATATCTGCACCCTGACCGTGCAGGAGCATGACAGGATGATCGGCTATGTCAGCCAGCTCTGCCATGCCATCGCCGTCAGCCTGATGTGCGCCAACGACAATACCTCGCTGTGCGAGTACACCGGCGATTCCTTCCGGGACCTGACCCGCATTGCACGCATCAATGATAAGATGTGGGCGGAGCTGTTCCTCTGGAACAAAGAAAACCTTATCTCCGAGATCGACCAGTTCAGCGGGGCGCTGAACGAGATGCGCAACGCCCTTGTGGCCGATGACCGGGAAAAGCTGGAGGAGATGTTCCGCCTGTCCACCCAGCGCCGCGCGGCGTTTGATAAGAAAGCGCCGTAACCTTTTCAGCACACAGCGCTGCTGTTTTTTTCCAGCTCCCCTGCTGGGAGAGCTGGAATCGAGACTGAGAGGTTTGGCACAACACGAAAAAATGAGGTGTACCGAATGCCCAAACAGGAAGGCCAGAAATCCAAGCTGCTGGCGCTATTGCGCATTTTTGAGCAGCAGACCGATGAAAACCACCTGCTGAACGTGCCGCAGCTGGTGGAGCTGTTGGAGACACAGGGCATCCGCTGTGAGCGCAAGAGCGTGTACAGCGATATTGAGGCACTGGGTGCGCTGGGCTATGATATCAAGCTGCGCCGGGGCCGGGGCGGCGGGTATTTCCTTGCCAGCCGCACCTTTGATCTGGCGGAGCTCAAGCTGCTGGTGGATGCCGTGCAGGCAAGCCGGGTGGTATCCGGCACCACGAGCAGGCGGCTGATCCACAAGCTGGAAAAGCTCTGCTCCAACTACGAGGGCAGCCAGCTGCAGCGTCAGGTCTATGTGGAGGGCCGCCCCAAGACCGACAGCAAGAGCCTGCTGTACAGCATCGATGCCCTGCACGAGGCCATCAACAACGGTAAAATGGTGGAGTTCCTCTACAGAAAAGCCGACAGCCGCGAGAAAGAGAAAAGGACCGTCAGCCCGTGGCAGCTGGCCTGGGAGAACGGGTGCTACTACCTCATTGCCTTTGCCGATGAAAAGGGCATCCGCCATTATCGGGTGGACAAGATGAGCGGGGTCCGGGTGCTGGATGCGCCCCGGCGCGGTCAGGAGCAGTTTGCGGATCTTGACCTGCCTGCCTATCTGCGCAAGCACTTTGGAATGTACGGCGGGCCGGAGCATCGTGTTACCCTGCGGTGCACCGCGGATCTGGAAGGTGCCATGCGGGAGCGCTTTGGCGCAACGCCCATGTTTTTACCCGAGGAGAATGGCTGCTTCCATTTTGATGTCCCCATCTGCGTCAGTGACCAGTTCTATGGCTGGGTCTGCGGCTTTGGCGGCAAAATAGAAGTGGTCGCCCCGCCCGAAGTGCGGCAGGGAATGCGGGAGATGACCGCCCGGCTGGCAGAACAGCATCAATAACAAAAAAAGGACTGCGAAAGCAGTCCTTTTTGCGTGTTTACGGTTCCTTCAATTCCAGATCACTGGGCAGGATCAGATCCAGGGCGGCGGCGGGCTCGGCGACAAGGCGGCGGCTCTGGTGGAAGATGGCCTTTTCCAGTGTGTTGCGGGCAAGGCGGCCATTGCCGGCGGTGCGGGCATCGGCTGCCTGCCAGCGGGCATAATAGCCCAGCAGGGGTTCGGTGCAGGCTTCGGCCAGGGTGTAGCCTTTGTTTTTGGCAAGGACCTGGGTGATCTGCAGCAGCTCCACGGCGGTGTAGTCCGGGAACTCGATCCGGTTGGGAAAACGGCTGGCAAGGCCGCTGTTGGCGGTGAGGAAGGTCTCCATCTCCCTGGTGTAACCTGCCAGAATGACCACCAGCTCATCCCGGTGATCCTCCATCCCCTTCACCAGCGTGTCGATGGCTTCCAGCCCGAAGCTGTCCTGCTCGCCGCGGTAGAGGCTGTATGCCTCGTCAATGAAGAGCACACCACCCAGGGCGCTCTCGATGACGCTGTTGGTCAGGGGGGCGGTGTGGCCGGTGTAGCGGCCCACCAGGTCGGCACGGGTCACCTCCACCAACTGGCCGCCCTTGAGGGCACCGATGGCTTTCAGATACCGTGCCACCAGCCGGGCAATGGTGGTCTTGCCGGTGCCGGGGTTGCCCGTGAAGATCATGTGCATCGAAAGGCTGGCAGTTTTGAGCCCGGCGGCGGCGCGGCGCTGCTGCACCTGCAGGTTGTCGGCCAGACCGAACACATATTCCTTGACCGGGGCAAGGCCCACCAGCTCGTTGATCTCGGCGCGGATGGCATCCAGCGCACCGGTGTAGGCGGCAGGCAGCAGGTCGAACAGGGGCTGGTCTGCGCCGTCGTTCAGGCGGAACAGTACCCCTTCCGGCCCGGCGGTCAGGGTCACGGTGCCGGTAAGGGTTTCATCGGTTCGCAGGCAGTATTCACTCAGGGCACGGAAGATACGGTCAGTGCACGCGGAAAGGCCTGCCGCACCCTTCTGTGTGGTGCACTGGGCTGCGACATAGTCCCGCACGTCGGCCCCGGCGGAAAGGGTCAGCCCCAGCCGGGTGCGGATCTTCTGGGCCAGCGCGTTGAGCTGCTGTGCGGCAAGGGCGGCCAGATCCTCCCGGGTGTAGGAGGCCGTCTCGCAGACATCCCCCAGTGCCGACACCAGCGCCGCGCCGAATTTGTCAGCCAGTGCCTCCCGGCCCTTGTGGGAGTAGAAGATGAGGTATTTGCCGCAGGGGTCGATACAGCTGACGGCTCCCGGGGCCAGCGCCGTGCCTGCATCCACAAGGATGCCCTCCTTGTTTACGAGATATCGGCTGGACAGGGGGGCACTGCCCTTGACGGCCAGATCAGACAGGGTCTTCAGAAAGCCGGGATAACAGCTCTCGTAGTGCTCAAAGGCAAGGATCTCCCCGGGCGCGTGCAGGGCGGCGTAGAGGTCCTGCAGGAAGAGCTTCTCGGCTCCGGAATTGGGGTAAAGGGCCAGATCCAGCGTGGCGATCCTGTCGCTCTGCAAAAGGCCCCGGGCCGCCATGCAGCGGGCAGTTTCTTCCAGTGCAAAATGCCTGCCTGTGCCTGCCCCGCCTGTGAGCAGGATGACGTTGCGGGCGGCGGGGGCTTCGGTGCCCAGCACAAAGGGGCGGCGCATGGCCCGCACCACGCTGTCCACAAAAGCATCCTGCCCCAGCACCGTCTGCTTGACCTCGGCGGCAAGGCCTTCAAAGCTGCCCAGGTGCTCCTGCTTCACGTCGGTGGTGCCCCTGGCCAGCAGGCCTTCGTCCTCCATGTCCCGCAGCATCTGGCGGCTGCTTTCCAGCGCGGCGGCGGTGGCATCGCTCTGGGTCATGAGCTGGGCGTTCTGCTGCTTCAACAGCTCGTCCAGCCGTTTCTGCTGTTCCAGAAGCGCCGCGTTCAGGTCGGGCAGGGCGGCGCTGCCGCCTGTTTTGGGTGCAGAAGTGCCGGGGGCGGCCTTGAATCTGCCCCCCGGGCCGAACACGCCGTTCATCAGACTTTCCCAATCATCGGTGTATGCCATAAAACTTCCCTCCGTGCAGTGTTTTTTCTTTCAGTATAGTGGAGTCTGGTACGTTTTGCAAGGAAAGGGTTGAAATAAAGGACAAAGTTCGTTACACTATTGTCAAACGAAAGGATGAATTGCCATGGAGCCAAGAACACCTGCTGAATGGAAGACGCTGTTTGAGAGCGAAGCCTTTGCCCGCCAGACGGAATACTACGGCCCGCTGGGGGTGGAGTATACCCCCGCCGGGACACACCTGCGCCTGTGGGCTCCCACGGCAAAACAGGCAGCAGTGAACCTGTACCGCCGGGGCACCGGCGGGGCCTGTGTGGGCACCCTGCCCCTGCAGCAGCAGGACAAGGGTGTGTGGAGCATCTATCTGCCCGGCGACCAGCACGGAAAATACTACGATTTCACCCTTACCACCCCGTTTGGCACCTGCAATGCAGCGGACCCTTACGCCCGCTCGGCAGGGGTGAACGGGGTGCGCAGCATGATCTTTGACCCGGCCCGGGTGGACCCGCAGGGCTGGGAGCGGGATGTGCGGCCGGTGATCCCGCCGGCCCGCCGCAGCGTGTGGGAGGTCGGCGTCCGGGATTTCTCGCAGGACCCGGCCAGCGGCGTGCACACAGCCTGGCGAGGCAAATTCCTGGCCTTTACCCAGCAGGGCACGACCCTGAGCAGCGACGGCATCCACCCCACCTGCCTGAATTACCTCAAGCGGCTGGGGGTGAGCTATGTCCAGCTCATGCCCATCTTCGATTTTGGCAGCGTGGATGAGAGCCGCCCCCTGACCCGACAGTATAACTGGGGCTACGACCCCACCAACTTCAATGTGCCCGAGGGCAGCTACTCCACCGACCCCACCCGGGGCGAGGTGCGGGTGCGGGAGTGCAAGCAGATGATCGCGGCCCTCCATGCGGCGGGCATCGGCGTTGTAATGGACGTGGTGTATAACCACATGTATCGTTCCGACAATGTGCTGAACCGGGCGGTGCCCCTCTACTACTTCCGTCAGAACGACGACGGTTCCCTCTCCAACGGCAGCGGCTGCGGCAACGAGTTTGCCTCCGAGCGGCCCATGGCCCGGCGCTATCTCATTGATTCGGTGCTCTACTGGGCACGGGAATATCACATCGACGGCTTCCGGTTTGACCTGATGGGTCTGTATGACGTGGAGACCATGAACCTCCTCCGGGCTGAACTGGACAAGCTGCCCGGCGGGCGGGATATCCTGATGTACGGTGAGCCGTGGCAGGGCGGATGTAGCGCCCTGCACCGATACGAGGCCAACAAGAACAACCTGAACATGCTGAACGAGCGCATCGGCATCTTTTGCGACAACACCCGGGATGCCATCAAGGGCGGCTGTTTCGATGCCCGGGAGCCGGGCTATGTGGAGGGCAGGCCGGGAAGTTTCTGGGATATCGGTGCTTCGGTGGCGGCGTGGTGCCGCAGTGAAAAGCTGCCGCCCCACGCCCCGGGGCAGATCATCAGCTATGTCTCGGCCCACGACAACTTCACCCTGTGGGATAAGCTCCTGATGGTGCGCTACGCCCGCCCGGAGTTTGCCGCTGTGGACAAGACCGCCCTGGCCCAGAACCGGCTGGCGGCGGGCATCTACCTGACCAGCATGGGCCTGCCTTTCTGGCAGGCGGGCGAGGAGTTTGCCCGCACCAAGAAGGGGCAGGGCAACAGCTACCACTCCAGCCCGGCCCTCAACCGGCTGGACTGGCACCGGGCCGAACAGTTCCACAGCCTTGTGGATTACTACCGCGGGCTCATTGGTCTGCGGGCGGCGTTCCCCCGGCTGGGCGCGCTGGACAAGGCCGGCCCTGCCGCCATCGAGTTCTTCCCGCTGGAACAGCCCCTTGTGGGCTGGCGGCTCCCCGCCCAGTGGGGCGACGGCGCGGCATGGAGCGCCCTGTGCGTCTACTATAACCCCACCGAGACGGCGCAGGTCGTCACCCTGCCCGGCGGCAGCTGGAAGCTGCTGAGTGACGGCATCTCCTCCAGCCTGTGGCGGGGCAGCAGCCGCATCTGCACCGGCCAGACCGTTCTCCTGCCCCTGAGCGCCACCGTGTTCGGGCAGGTATAAAAATACGGTCTGCCGTTGCTTGACGATCTGCAATCAAAAATCCCCTGACCAGTTCATGCCGGTCAGGGGATTTTTGATTTATGGATCAGGAAAAAGATTGGGGAGGATCAGGAGTTTTTCTGTGCCTGCTGGGTCTGGGCGTTCTTCTCGCCCAGAGTCAGGCTGACAGTCTGCATCTGGCCTTCCCGGGCCACGGTGATGGAAAGGGTATCACCGGCGGCATGCTGCTGGATCAGGGTGCCAAGGTCGTCCTTCTGGGCAATCTCAGTGCCGTCGATGCTCACGATGCGGTCACCGGTCTTCAGACCAGCCTTGTCGGCGGGGCCGCCCTGCACAACATCCACAACGTAAACACCATAGGCATTGACGTTGAGCTGTGCGGCGGTCTGGGCATCGGTCACAGCCAGATAGGTGATGCCCATGTAGGGGCGGCCGGAGACATAGCCGTTCTCCAGCAGATCCTGTGCCACCTTGATGGCATCGTTGATGGGGATGGCGAAGCCCAGACCCTCCGCATCGCTGGAGGAGGACTTTGCGTTGACCAGACCGATGAGCTCACCGTTCATGTTGAACAGGCCGCCGCCGGAGTTGCCGGGGCTGACAGAGGCATCCATCTGGATCAGGGACATGGTGTTGGTGGAGCTGGTGCCCTGGATGGTCACGCTGCGGTTCAGGGCGCTGACGATGCCGCTGGTCACGGTGCCGCCCAGCTCACCCAGCGGGTTGCCCACGGCCAGCACGCTCTCGCCCACGGCAAGGCTGTCGCTGTTGCCAACGGTGGCGGGGGTCAGGTCGGTGGCATCGATCTTGAGGACAGCCACGTCGCTGGTGTCATCCTCGCCCACCACGGTGGCGGGGTAATCGGTATCGCCGATGGTCACGGTGATGTTGGATGCGCCGGACACAACGTGCGCACAGGTCAGGATATAGCCGTCGGAGCTGATCACGACACCGCTGCCTGCGCCGCTCTCCACCTGGCTCTGGCCGTACCAGGACCACTGGGAGTAGACCACCTGCTCGGTGGTGATGACCACAACGCTGGGGCTGACCATCTCAGAGACCTGAGCGGTGGTCATGCCGGAAGCGGTGTTCACCGCGGAGGCAGAGCCGGAATCGCTGCTGGACGTGGAGGAAGGTGCCACCTGCTGGATGACCACCTTGCCGCCTGTGTTGCCCACCCGGGCCCCAACAAAGCCGCCGACAAAGCCCATGGCTGCGGCCAGCACCAGTGCAACTGCGCTGCGGGCGATATTGCCGTTTTTCCGGCGGCGCTTCTTGGGAGGCTGCTTGGGGCTTCCCTGTGCGGTCTGATACCGGGGGCCTTCCGGAGGCGGCACCGCGCCGCCATCGCTGCCGCTGTTCGGCTCGGCCTGGGAGGCAGCCTGTGCGGCCTCGCCGTAGGTACCTGCCGTGTTGGCGGTGTTCATGCCGGAGGAGCCGACGTTGGGGTAGCCGGTCTCGCCGGTCTGGCTATGTTCAGAGGAATAATCGTATTCCCACTTGTTCTCGTTATCCATACTGGTTACTTCCTTTCTCAAAGGGAATGGTTCGGAGGGGGCGCTCTGCCGCACCTCCTTGGAACTGTTTCTATTGTATCCGGTAATTGTGAAAAGGAATCGCTGACCGGGTGAAGAATATGTGAAATAAGGTCGTAGCGGGAAGCCTTGACAGCGGCGCGGGGGCTTGGTATTTTAAGGGTGCAGCGCAGAAGCCGGCAGCGTTGCGAAACCTCTCCGTCATCTTCGCTTTGTGAAACCTCTCAGTCGCGGGCGCTGCCGCGACAGCTCCCCTAATAGGGGAGCCCTTGGCAGAGGATTTATTTTTCGCAATGATCGCTGGCGCTCCAAAACCAATGCCTGCCGCAGGGCAAACAGGAGCGAAGCGATGATGACGGAGAGGTTAGCCCAGCAGGGCAAGCCCGCGAAAAGGAGCAAATTATGAAACTGGAAAAGACCCCGGGCGGTTATGCCCTGTATAAAGAGAAAACCATCATTGGCACCTGCCAGGCCCGGCCCACGGAGCAGGGCGCGGACATCACTGCCCTGACCATTGTGCCGGAATGGCGGCGCAAGGGCTACGGCTCCTACCTGTTAAAAGAGGTATTGCGCAGCCTGGGCGGCTATGACAAAGAGAGCGCCACGGTGTTCACGGCTCCTTTGCCTGCCGATGCGGGGGAGCTGGCCTTCTGGGCAAAGTTCGGTTTTGCGGCAGAGGGCAGCGGGCTGTGCCGCCGCCGCACCCCCGACCTGACGGCCGTGAAGTTTGTGCAGGACTTCCTCGCCGCGCGGCTGGCTGACCCCAGGCTCTGCATCGATGCCACCTGCGGCAACGGGGGCGACACGGCCTTTCTCTGCCGCCTTGTGGGCAAAGAGGGCCGGGTGCTGGGCTTTGACATCCAGCCGGAAGCCATTGCCTCCACCCGGCAGAACCTTGCACGGAAGGGCCTTGCGGCAGAGCTTCACTGCGACAGCCACGCCAACCTCTTACAATATGTACAGCCCGGCACTGCCGATGCCGTGATGTTCAACTTCGGCTGGCTGCCCGGTGCCGACCACGGGGTGTTCTCCCACGCCCAAAGCAGCATTCCGGCGCTGGAAGCCGCCCTCGAGGCCCTGCGGCCCGGCGGGGTGCTCAGCGCCATCCTGTACAGCGGCAAGGTCATCGGCTCCGACGAAAAGACCGAGATCCTCCAGTGGATGCGCTCCCGGCCCCTGAAACAGTGCACCGCCCTTGTCTGCAGTTTCGCCAATTGGGCCGATACCGCCCCCTTGCCCTGCTTCCTCCTGAAAAAATAACAAAAACTCTTGCATCTAGGTGGAATTGCTGGTAAAATATAAGTTGTGTGTAATTTTGGAGGGCAGGTTCTGCTCTGTACAACCTCTCAGTCTCGCATTCGCTCGACAGCTCCCCTAGTAGGGGAGCCCTTGGCATTGCGTAAAGCTTTCCCGTTTTGCCAAGGCCTCTCCTACTAGGAGAGGTGGCATTGCGTAGCAATGACGGAGAGGTTGTACAAAGACGAAGCCTGCCCAAGAGCAAGAAACTATGGGAGTTTCCGATGTAAGTGCATCTTTGTTTTGACAAATATCCCCCATCAATTTAGGAGAAATCAATATATGACAAATCGTGAAGAGATCGAGCGCCGCCGGACGTTTGCGATCATCAGCCACCCCGATGCCGGCAAAACGACCCTGACCGAAAAGCTGCTGCTGTACGGTGGAGCCATCAATCAGGCCGGCTCCGTCAAGGGCAAGCAGAGCGCCAAGCACGCTGTGTCCGACTGGATGGACATCGAGAAGCAGCGCGGTATTTCTGTCACTTCCTCTGTCCTGCAGTTCAACTATGCAGGCAAGTGCGTGAACATTCTGGATACCCCGGGCCATCAGGACTTTTCGGAGGATACCTACCGCACCCTGATGGCAGCGGACTCCGCTGTCATGGTCATCGATGCGGCAAAGGGCGTTGAGGCCCAGACCATCAAGCTGTTCAAGGTCTGCACCCTGCGTCACATCCCCATCTTTACCTTCATCAACAAGATGGACCGCGAAGCCCGCGACCCCTTTGAGCTGATGGAGA
>OCQY01000390.1_pt1 | contig 14704 bp, 8 predicted proteins | sample 1538721 | NCBI WGS metagenome assembly OCQY01 (sample SAMN04571720, study PRJEB22368) | human gut metagenome | biome: human gut; material: stool | host: Homo sapiens | place: Luxembourg | collected 2012-08-17
CGGGGGCAGATCTTGTAAATGATATATGGGGATTAAAATATGACGAGAAAATGGCAGATGTGATCGCGAAACATGACGTTGCATGCTGTCTGATGCATAATCGGAACGAGGCGGTATACGATAGTTTTCTTTTCGATTTTATGAAAGATATGAAAGAGTGCGTTAAAATTGCAGATAAAGCAGGAATTGCACGGGATAAGATCATCCTTGATCCGGGAGTCGGTTTTGGAAAGACATATGAAATGAATCTGGAGATCATACAGAAACTGGAGATCATGCATGAATTTAAATTACCGATCCTTCTTGGAACGTCACGCAAATCTGTGATCGGTCTTACATTAGATCTTCCGGCAGACGAGCGGGAAGAAGGAACGCTTGTGACAACGGTTTATGCGGTGCAGAAACGATGTGCGTTTGTCCGTGTTCATGACGTAGAGAAGAATAAAAGAGCGATACTTATGACGCAGGCGCTCATGCGGGAACATGAAGTGTAATCAGGACTGTAAAACAGGCAAGCGAAGCTGTCGGACTGACTGCTTCGCTTTCGTATAGTTAAGGTGAAGAAAGAGTTGTCATACAGAAAAATGTACGGTAAGGAGGAAGGAAGACAGAAAATGAAAAAAGATTATGATGAGATCAGAATAGAAGATCTGGAAGTATTTGCGAATCACGGTGTATTTCCGGAGGAAAATGTGTTGGGACAAAAGTTTCTAGTCTCGGCAGTTCTTTACACCGACACACGAAGGGCGGGACTTACGGATGATCTAAGCGCTTCTATTCATTATGGGGAAGTGAGCGCTTTTATAGACCGCTACTTGCGGGAGCATACATTTCAATTATTGGAGAGGGCGGCAGAAGCGCTTGCAGAAGAACTTTTGCTGCATACAGCCGGACTAGAGAAGATCAGACTGGAGATCAAGAAACCGTGGGCTCCGGTGCGCCTTCCGCTGAAAACGGTCAGCGTTGTGATCGAGCGGCAATGGCATACCGCATATATTGCACTTGGATCTAACATGGGAGACAGAGAAAAATATATTACAGATGCAGTTGAAGCGCTTGGCGCTTTAAAAGGATGCGTTGTCGAAAAATGCTCTTCTTTTATCGAAACGCCTCCGTATGGGGTGACAGATCAGGATGATTTTCTGAACGGATGTCTGAAATTAAGAACCTTGTTTTATCCGAAAGAACTGTTAAGAGAATTAAATAGGATTGAAATGGAGGCGGGAAGAGAACGGATCGTTCACTGGGGTCCGAGAACGCTTGATTTGGACATTATTTTGTATGATGATCTCGTATATGAAGGAGACGAGTTGTGCATCCCTCATGTGGAAATGCACAAGAGAGATTTTGTGCTGCGGCCTCTTTTTGAGATCGCGCCGTATGTGCGCCATCCGGCGTATGGAAAAACAGTGGCTGAGATGTTGGAAGAAGTGAGAGAAAATGCTCAAAAAGAATAATAAAATACAAAAAAACAAAGAAAAAACGACGGGGAAAAGTAAGGGAGATAAGAAATAGACAAAAAAACGCTAAAAATATGAATAATACATTGTAAAAAATTGGTAATTTGCTATAATGGAGGATGTGATATATTGGCTGAAATATAAAATCAGCCTGAAGGGAAGGAGAAAAGGTATGAAAAGAAAAGTAGTCTTAAGACTCTTGAGTCTTGTGATGGTTGCATCTATGACAGGTACTATGCTTCCGTCAAACATTCAGACCGCATCTGCCGAAGAAGTTGATGTTACAGAAAAAACAGCAGCTTTAGAAGATGGGATCAATGATGCATGGACTCAGGATAACAAAGCAGACGGAGACACAGTCACTGTGGAAAATGGCTGGCTGCATATTAAATCAGCTGCGGGCAATCGGAATAATCCCGGAACAAGACCGCAGATGGTTGTAAATCCAAATACATTTGATTTTAACAAGCCGGGATATTTTTCATTTACTTTAAAATCAAATAATGCAAATACAGGAATAAGCGACAGTGACAGAGTAGGCGTTTACCTCGGATATAATACGGATCAAAACGGTATGTACATAGGATATGACAATGGCGGCTGGTTCTGGCAGAAATACAAAGGCGGCAACGGAGACTATTATCAGCAGACGAGAAAACCTGCGCCGACGAAAGATCAGGAAGTAAAGGTTCGCATCGACTGGACAGCAGACCATAAGATGACGTTTACGCTCAACGGAGAAGTTGTGTTTGATAAAGAAGACTTTTCCGGTATCGCAGATTCTCTCGGAAACAAAATTGCGATCAAAGCAGGTTCTTGGGGTCAGATCGGTTCAGATGTTCTTTTGAAGGATATTCATTATACAGGTCAGGAAGAAGCGGTTACATATACTGTTACGGGAAGTGTAACAGATGAGAGTGGAAAAGCGTTGGAAGGCGCGGTTGTAACGACAGGAAATCTGACGGCTGAAACGGATAAAGACGGAAAATATTCCTTACAGTTAGGAGCCGGCAAGCATGAGCTGACGATTACGAAGGCAGGATATCAGACGGCGACGACATCTGTAACTGTAACAGAAGGCAACGTGGAAGCAAAAGCCGTAAAACTGGAAAAGACAGCAGAGATAGAGACAGAGAAGCTTTCTACAGCGGATATGGACGTTTATGTAGCGAAGAATTTCCCGAGCGTTGTAAAATACGAGATGAAAAAGGGCGATTTAAACGGCAAGACGTTCTACGGTCAGACTTCGGCTATCAATACGGTGCGTATCAACGGAACAGATGTGAAACTTTCCAAAGGTGATGTAAAAGCAACGATCAAGGGTGACAAAGCAACGTATGAGATGACTGTGAAAAATGAAGAAAAACATATTGACGCAGTTCTTACGGCAGAATTGACAGCAAAAGACAATACGGTTTCATTTGAAATTACGAAAGTGGAAAATAAGCTGACAGAAGGAAAACCGGGCACAGCATTGGAAAGCGGCAAGGTGGGAAATCCGATCCAGACGATCGAAATCCCGAATCACAGTCTTGTATCTGTAAACAGTACACAGAAAAATGCCAATTTAATAGGCGCTGCTATGTCCACACAAACAAAGGTAAGCGGTGACGAATATGTAGAAGTAAAGGCAAATACGCCGGCTCGCGAAAGAGATTACATGTATGCTTTCGTTTCTAATAATGAGATGAGCGCCGGACTTTGGAGTAACTCCGAGTATGAAGGCCGTAATGCGGGGGCAAGTTCTTCCGGAGGATCTAATAATACAAGAGTTATGTCTGTTTCAGAGAAAAAAGACGGCTATGTATCGATGGGACTTGGAAGTTCTGCATGGTACTGGCACAGAGTGATGACAGATTCTCATAATCGGACATGGGTTTTGGAAGAGACAGAAAATCCGAAGATGAAAGTCGTGATCACAGGAAACTGCAACGGCGATAAAAATGTTGACTGGCAGGACGGAGCGGTTGCATTCCGTGATATTATGAACAATCCGTTCAAGAGCGAGGAAGTTCCGGAATTGGTTGCGTACCGTATTGCGATGAACTTCGGTTCTCACGCGCAGAATCCGTTCCTGACAACATTAGATAACGTAAAACGTGTGGCAATGCACACAGACGGTCTTGGACAATCTGTCCTGCTGAAAGGTTATGCGAATGAAGGACATGACTCGGCGCATCCGGATTACGCAGATATAGGAAAGAGAATCGGCGGACCGGAAGATATGAAGACATTGCTTGAAAAAGGCGCGGATTACGGAGCAAAATTCGGTATCCATGTCAATGCAGGCGAGATGTATCCGGAAGCAAAAGCGTTTAAGGATGATAATGTTCGCCGTAATAAGGACGGAAGTCTTCGTTATGGATGGAACTGGATCGATCAGGGAATCGGACTTGACAGTATCTATGACCTTGCCACAGGAGAAAGAGAAGCGCGCTTTGATGAACTTCATGAGATCCTCGGCGGCGACGGAAAAGATATGCTTGACTTCATCTATGTAGATATTTGGGGAAATAATACGGGAAGTGACAATGATGATTCCCAGCAGACCCGTAAGCTGTCCAAAGAGATTAATGACAACGGATGGCGTATGTCCAACGAATGGGGTGGAGCAAACGAGTATGACTCTACATTCCAACATTGGGCAACAGACCTTACATATGGCGGGGAAGGCGCAAAAGGAGAGAACAGTGATGTGATGCGTTTCCTGCGTAACCACCAGAAAGATTCATGGGTAGGAGATTATCCGACTTACGGAGGCGCGGCGGTTGCTCCTCTTCTTGGCGGATATAACATGAAAGACTTTGAAGGATGGCAGGGACGTAACGATTATGACGCGTATATTACGAATCTTTACACACATGACCTGACGACAAAATTCATCCAGCATTATCAGATCGTAGATTGGGAAGACGGAACACCGGTCAACGTAGGCGGAGCGGTAAACTGGACGCCTGAAATGAAGATCACTTTGAAAGATGAAGATGGATCTACGCTTGTTCTTGAGAGGGGATCAAACGATCCGGCTCAGGCGGCATACAGAGACAGAACGATGACTTTGGACGGAAAAGTGATCGCAAGAGGCGCGGTATCACAGGGAGACAGAACAGACGACGATATCCGCAACGGAAACAAAAAAGGAACAGAGTCTTATCTGCTGCCGTGGATCTGGGATGCGAAGACAGGAGAAAAAGTAAAATCAGAAGATGAAAAGCTGTACCACTGGAATACGCAGGGCGGAACAACACAGTGGGAGCTTCCGGACAGTTGGGCAGACTTAAAAGACGTCAAAGTATACAAACTGACAGATCTCGGAAAGACAGAGGAGAAGACGGTCAATGTTGTTGACGGTAAGATCACATTAGAAGCAGAATCAGAAGTTCCGTATGTAGTATGCAAAGGCGAAAAAGAAAATATCAAAGTGACATGGAGTGAAGGAATGCATATCGTAGATGCAGGATTCAACAGTGGAAGCCTTGATATGTGGACAAAAGCAGGCGAAGGAACAGCGCAGATCGCAAAGAGCCAGCACAGCAATCCGATGATGAAACTGGACGGAAAAGTTTCTATGACACAGAAACTGACAGATCTGGAAGCAGGAAAACAGTATGCTGTTTTAGTAGGCGTAGATAACAGAAGCGACGCCAAAGCATCTGTAGAAATTAAATCAGGCGATAAAGTACTTGGATCAAACTACACAACACGTTCTATCGCTAAGAACTATGTAAAAGCATATACACATAATACAAACAGTTCGACAGTAGACGGAAGCAGCTATTTCCAGAATATGTATATATTCTTTACAGCGCCGAAATCAGGAGATGTGACTCTTACGATCGCAAGGGAAGCAGGAGAAGGATCTTCATACTTCGATGATATCCGTATCGTGCAAAACGATTCTAAGAACATTACGACAAACGAGAAGGGCGAAGTTGTAAAATTTGAACAGAATTTTGAAAAGAGCGTACAGGGACTTTACCCGTTCGTAGTCGGAGGAATTGAAGGAGTAGAGGATAACAGAATCCATCTTTCTGAAAGACATGACAAGTACACACAGGCAGGATGGGATGTGAAGAAGATGGATGATGTTCTTGACGGAGACTGGTCTGTGAAGATCAACGGACTGACACAGAGATCTACGCTGGCATACCAGACGATCCCGCAGAACTTCCGTTTCGAGCCTGGTGTGACATACAATGTAAGCTTTGATTATCAGGCGGGCAGCGACGGAATTTACGCGGCTGCAGTCGGTGTCGGCGAGTATAACGGAAACGTTCAGCTCAAAGAACTTCCGATGAGCATGGGAAAAGAGAAAGACGGACATTTTACAATGCAGGTTACGGGAGATTCCACAGGACAGACATGGTTCGGTATCTACTCTACAGAGAAGGCTCCGGATCTTCAAGGCGTGAGTCCGGATGCGGCAGAGGCGAACTTCGGCGGATACAAAGAGCTTGTTCTTGACAACCTCGTGATCGAAAAAGTAACAGAAGAAGTTACAAAGGAAAAACTTGCCGCATTAGTTGCAGAAGCAGAAGAAAAGTATAAAGAAATCGATTACAGACCGGAAATTTGGAGCAGCTTCCAGGACGTACTTAAAGAAGCAAAAGCGGTTCTTGACAAAGAGGGAGCTTCACAGGATGAAATCGAGAAAGCATACTATGAATTAAAAGCTGCTATGGTTACGATGGATAACTCGGCTGGAATCGATGCGACAGATGATTCCAAAGATCTTCCGAAAGAGCAGATGACTGCTACAGCAGGAAGCGAGCAGGCGCAGGAAGGCGGAGAAGGACCTGCAAGCAACGTCTTAGACGGTAATGCCGATACAATTTGGCATACTGTATGGGCAGGAACACCGATTGAAAACCACTGGTTAAATCTGCAATTAGATAAACCGGCGACAGTAAGCGGATTAAGACTTCAGCAGAGAAGCGGAAGAAACGGTATTATCAGGGAAGCGGAAATCTGGGTGAAAAAAGCAGGCGCTGCCGACTACGAAAAAGTAGCGGATGCAAGCTTCGGAGGAACCGGATGGCAGGCGGTTGCTTTTGAAGAAGTGAAAGATGTAACAGACGTAAAACTCGTACCGACTGCGACTACAGGAGATGAGGCAAATAAATTCTCGGCAGCGGCAGAGATCCGTGTGATGGGAAGATTCCAAGACGAAGAAGTTGAAGTAAATAAAGCTGACTTGACGGCATTAGTTGAAAAAGCAGAGGTTTTGAAGGAGAAAGATTATACATCTGAAACATGGAAGCCGTTTGCAGAGGCGTTAAAAGAAGCGCAGGCTGTTCTTGCAAAAGAAGATGCAAGTCAGGCGGAAGTTGACGCGGCACAGACAAGTCTTCAGACAGCGATGGATGGTTTGAAGAAACCGGGAACAACGGACAATAAGAACCCAGGAACAACGGACAATAAGAACCCGGGTGCACCGAATAAAGGTCAGGCTGTTCAGACGGGAGACGCGACATCCTTCTTTGGATGGGGAGCGGCAGGTATCTTCGGATTATTTGCAGCGGCAGCGGCATTTTTTGAGAGAAAAAGACGTCGTCAGTAATTGTGTCGATCGCAAGGCACGGTATAAAAGAAGGTTGCAAAAGCCTTTATAAATAGAAAAATCGCTCGGATCGTTTGAGGTTCGGGCGATTTTTCTTGCTTTTTTATACTTTCCATGTTATTCTGAACTATGTCGTGTTAAAGCACGAAAGAGAAAACTCAGGAGAGTCTCTTTATCGGCTGTGGCGAGGCCGGTGAAAGAGCGCCGAAGGTGTAAGCGGTATATTCTGTTTTTAAGGCAGACGCCGCGAGTCTCTCAGGCAAAAGGATGGAGGTATAAAGGAATGTTAGAGCAAATCGACCAAATCATTAAGGTGATCGACGGAGCGGTGTGGGGTCTGCCGTTGATCATTCTGATCCTGTTTACAGGATTTCTTCTCACAACCCGGCTGGGTCTTTTACAAATAAGACATCTCGGGAAAGCCCTAAAGTTTATGTTTAAAAATGAAGAGGACGGACAGGGTGAAGTAACCAGTTTCGGAGCGCTTTGTACGGCGTTATCGGCAACGATCGGAACGGGAAACATCACAGGAGTCGCAACTGCATTGGCAGCAGGAGGTCCGGGAGCGCTGTTTTGGATGGTTATCGCGGCGTTTTTCGGAATGGCTACAAAATATGCCGAAGGTCTTCTGGCTATCAAATATCGCACGATCGACAAAGACGGACATGTTCTCGGAGGACCGTTTTACTATATTGAAAACGGAATGGGAAAGAACTGGAGATGGCTGGCTAAAATCTTTGCATTTTTCGGAGCCGGTGTCGGCCTTTTCGGTATCGGTACTTTTACGCAGGTAAACAGTATTTCGTCAGCGGTGAAAAACTTCTTTGATCCAGAGTCATCAAACGTTGTTTTTTCTGCCTTTGGTCATGACTATACGATGGCTACGGTTGTGACTGGGTTGATCTTGACACTTTGTGTCGGCCTTGTCGTGATCGGCGGAATTAAAAGAATCGCGAAAGTATCGGAAATTGTCGTTCCGTTTATGGCAGTGCTTTATGTGGCGCTTGGAGCGATCATTATTATTACAAATATTACGGCTGTTCCGGCAGCGCTTGTATCTATTATAAAATCAGCTTTTACGGGCAGCGCTTTGGCAGGCGGGGCAATGGGAACAATGGTCGTTGCGATGCAAAAAGGAATCGCCCGTGGTATTTTCTCAAATGAATCCGGTCTTGGAAGTGCGCCGATCGCAGCAGCGGCGGCAAAGACAAAAGAGCCGGTTCGTCAGGGACTTGTGTCTATGACAGGAACATTTATCGATACGATAGTGATTTGTACAATGACAGGCCTTTCCATTGTGATAGCGGGTACATGGATGAACCCGGAACTGGAAGGCGTTGAAATTACGGTGGCGGCATTCCAAAAAGGCCTGCCGTTCCCTCCGATCGTAGCATCGTTCTCACTGATGCTCTGCCTTGTATTTTTTGCGTTCACTACAATACTTGGATGGAACTATTATGGTGAGAGATGTATCGAATATCTTTTTAACAGAAATAAATCCGTAGTAAAAGGGTACCGCTGGTTGTATATTCTTGCAGTATTTATCGGACCATATATGACGGTTGCGGCCGTTTGGAATATCGCGGATATTTTTAATGCGCTGATGGCGTTTCCGAACTTGATCGCGATTTTGGCGTTAAGCGGTGTTGTCGTAAGAGAGACGAAAGATTATTTCGCAAGACAAAAAAAGCAAAGCAAATAAGCAGATAAGATTACATAATAAAGATTGTAAATACAAAAAGATCTGTACAGTATATAAGGCTGTCTGCAGTGGGAAAATGGCTTTTCCGCTACAGGCGGTCTTATTTTTGATATCTTTTTATATTATGATGAGCGATTGTTTTGTGAGCGATAAGATGATTTTTTATATTTGCTTGAAATCTGTCGGATTTAACAGGTTTGGGATTCGGATTGCGGGAAAGTGACAGATAATTTTATTTGTGAAGTTTATTTGTGTAAAAGGAAACGGAAATATTCCCTTAAAAACGACAATCTTTCATAAAAACAGGCTTGTTCTGAAAATACATTATCATGTGTTTTGGGGATTGCATTATACTATATTTTGTATTAGAATAGATTTTAGACAGCACGGGATATGACAGCCGTGCGATGCAAGACATGAGGAAAATGTTCCGTGAAATACGCAAAAAGGCGGAGAAAGCGGAAAAGCATCTGAAAAAAAGATAGATGAGGAGAGGCGAAATATGAAGATTATCAAGAGAAACGGAGCCGAAGAAGTATTTGACATTAAGAAGATCGTAATTGCAGTGACAAAAGCGGATTCATCATCGGAAGGGAGAAGTCTGACCGATTCGCAGATAGAAGATATTGCGGAGTTTGTCGAGTTTAAGTGCAATAAACTGAACCGTGCGGTTTCGGTTGAAGAGATACAAGATCTTGTGGAAGACCAGATCATGGCGACAGGAGCATTTGAACTGGCAAAACGGTATGTGAGATATCGTTATAAGAGATCGCTTGTGCGTAAGGCAAATACGACGGACAACAGGATCCTTTCACTTATTGAGTGCAATAACGAAGATGTCAAACAGGAAAATTCCAATAAAAATCCGGCGGTCAACAGCGTGCAGCGAGATTATATGGCAGGAGAGGTCAGCCGTGACCTGACGCAGAGAATGCTTTTGCCGGAAGATATTGTCGAAGCGGATAAAGAGGGTATCATCCATTTTCATGATTCGGATTATTATGCGCAGCATATGCATAACTGTGATCTTGTCAATCTGGAAGATATGCTCCAGAACGGAACGGTCATCAGCGGAACAATGATAGAGAAACCGCACAGCTTTTCAACGGCATGTAATATTGCGACACAGATCATCGCACAGGTGGCGAGCAACCAGTATGGCGGACAGAGTATTTCGCTTGCGCATCTCGCGCCGTTTGTTCAGGTATCAAGAGATAAGATCCGTGCGGAAGTCCTTCAGGAAATGGAAATGGTAGGGATCGATTATCCGAAGCAGGTGCTCAATGATATTGTGGAAGGCCGCTTAAAAAAAGAGATCATAAAAGGCGTTCAGACGATCGAATATCAGGTGATCACGCTTATGACGACGAATGGTCAGGCTCCGTTCCTTACAGTATTTATGTATTTGAACGAAGCGAAAGATGAGCGGGAGAAAAAAGATCTTGCGATGATCATCGAAGAGACGTTAAAGCAGCGTTATAAAGGCGTGAAAAACGAAGCGGGCGTATGGGTGACGCCGGCGTTCCCGAAGCTGATCTATGTGCTTGAAGAAGATAATATCGACGAAGGTTCTCCGTATTTCTATCTGACGGAGCTTGCGGCAAAATGTACGTCAAAACGTCTTGTTCCGGATTATATTTCCGAGAAAAAGATGAAAGAACTAAAAGAAGGAAACTGCTTCCCGGTTATGGGATGCCGAAGCGCTCTTAGCCCGTGGAAAGACGAAAACGGAAATTATAAGTTTTACGGACGCTTTAATCAGGGAGTTGTGACGATCAACCTTGTGGACGTAGCATTGTCCTCCGGCGGAGATGAGGACAAATTCTGGAAAGTGTTTGACGAGAGACTGGATCTTTGTTACCGGGCTCTTATGTGCAGACATAACCGTCTGAAAGGAACTCTTTCGGATGCGGCTCCGATCCTTTGGCAGTTTGGCGCGCTGGCACGTCTGAAAAAAGGGGAGAAGATCGATAATCTGCTTTATGGCGGATATTCTACGATCTCTCTTGGATATGCCGGACTTTACGAATGTGTGAAATATATGACGGGAAAATCGCACACAGATCCGTCGGCTACACAATTTGCGCTTGACGTAATGAAATACATGAATAAAGCGTGCGACAGATGGAAAGAGGAGACAAATATAGGTTTCAGTATTTACGGTTCTCCGATTGAGAGTACGACATACAAATTTGCAAAATGCCTTCAGAAACGATTCGGTATTATTCCGGGTGTGACGGATAAGAGTTATATCACGAACAGTTATCACGTTAATGTATGTGAGCCGATCGATGCGTTTGACAAACTGAAATTTGAATCCCAGTTTCAGGCGCTTTCTACAGGCGGTGCGATCAGTTATGTAGAAGTGCCGAATATGCAGGACAACATTCCGGCGGTTCTTCAGGTAATCCGTTTTATTTATGATAATATCATGTATGCGGAACTGAATACGAAGAGTGATTATTGTCAGGAATGTGGATTCGACGGAGAGATCCAGATCGTGACGTCTGAAGATGGAAAGCTTGAGTGGGAATGTCCGCACTGCGGAAACCGCAATCAGGATACTCTTAATGTAGCAAGACGTACATGCGGTTACATCGGAACACAGTTCTGGAATCAGGGAAGAACACAGGAGATCAAAGAAAGAGTGCTTCACCTGTAAAATATCGGGTGACAAACAAAGAGGGATAAATGAATCAAAAGAAACAGGATGCCCTGCTTGGTATCCTGTTTTTTTAACGGCGACCGATTACAATCCCGGAATGTACCTTTTGGCACTTCCGGTGATTCATTGCATATATAGATCAAACGGATAAGAGAGTATAGAGGAAAGGTGTGAATTCAGGTGTATTACGGCGAAATAAAAAAGTGTGATATTGCAAACGGTGAGGGCGTAAGAGTATCTTTGTTTGTTTCAGGGTGTACGCATCATTGTCCGGGATGTTTCAATGCAGATACTTGGAATTTTAAATACGGAAGCGAATATACAGATCAGACGGAAAAAGAGATTTTGGAGGCGCTCTCGCCAAGTTATATTAATGGATTGACATTACTTGGCGGCGAACCGTTTGAGCCGGAGAATCAAAAGACGCTTGTCGGACTTCTCCGAAAAGTAAGAGAGAGCTATCCTGAAAAAAATATATGGTGTTATACAGGGTATTTGTATGATGAGCAGCTTTTAAATAACAGCCGCGCAAGATGTGAATACACAGATGAAATGCTCTCTATGATAGATGTGCTTGTGGACGGAGAGTTTGTAGAGGCGTTAAAAGATATCTGTCTTGTGTTCAGAGGTTCATCGAATCAAAGAGTCATCGATGTGAAAAAAAGTCTTGGTCAGAATGAGATTGTCATGTGGCAGCCAAAGGTAGAGCGGGGCGTGTAGATGAAAAGAATGATTTAAGACCAAAAGAGAATCACGGATATCATACAAAATATAAAGGCTGGGAAAGTTATTTCGGTATACCGGCAGTTAAAAAAACATAAGGATAAATTAACGGCGCCTTAATTGTATAAGTGAAGAAGAGATGTTATATTTGATTTAGACATGTATTTGAGCTTAGACAAGAGAGGTGCCTATTATTATGCGAATCAATGAAATTATAAAAGAACGCCGTCTGGCAAAAGGATTTACACAAGAGCAGATTGCGAATTATCTTGGGGTGACGGCTCCGGCTGTCAATAAATGGGAGAAAGGAACGTCGTGTCCCGACATAGTCTTGCTTCCGGCGCTTGCCAGGCTTCTTGATACGGATCTGAACACCTTGCTGTCTTTTCAGGATGATCTGTCGGAGAAAGAAGTTGCGCTGTTTTTGAATGAAGTGTCTGAAGCGGCAAAAAAAGACGGCTTTGAAGCGGGATATTCTCTTGCGATCGGGAAAATTAAAGAATACCCTACCTGTGATCTGCTGCTCGGTAACGTGGCGATGCTGCTAAACGGCCTGCTGTTGTTTCAAGGAAACAGAATTGATTCATATGAAAAATACGAAGAGGAAATCGAAGCTTTATTTCAACGGGTAATGCAAAGTGACCGGATTGATATCAGAGAACAGGCGCAGGCGTATCTGATCTCTAAATTGATGGAAAAACAGGATTATGAACAGGCCCAGAAAGTGTTGGATACGATTTCAAAAAAGAGGGTGCTCGACAGAGAACAGCTTCAGGCAAATTTGTACATTGCGCAGGGAGAGTTAGAAAAAGCGGCAAAGCTGACAGAAGAAAAGTTTTTGTCTGCCACAACCGAAATTCACGGGGCGCTGATGACGTTAATGGAGATCGCATTGAAAGAAAAGCGGATGGAAGACGCGGAATATATTGCGGATATCGACAAGCAGGCGGCGCAGGTATTTGATCTGTGGGAATATAATTCTTACGGTGCACAGTTTCAGCTTTATGTGGCTACGAAAAAAAGAGCGAAGGCGGTAAAGATACTTTTGCCGATGCTGAGATCACTTACGAAAAAATGGGATATTAACAGTTCGCCTTTGTATCGTCATATTCAGACGAAAGAAGTTGATAAGTCGTTTGGTTCGCAGTTACAAAAAGCGCTCGTTCAATCGATCGAAACAGATGAAGAGATGAAATTTTTAAAAGACAGCGAAGAATTACAAAGCTTTATAAAAGAGGCAGAGTTGAAGTAGATAACTGAGGAAAAGAAAAAAGCAGTTTTCCGATAGAGGTTTTGAAAATATAAAAACCTGAATTCGGGAAACTGCTTTCTCTGTATAGATGTCATAGATATCTTTATTACAGGCAGTCCTTATTTCCGACAAATAAAGTTCCCGCCTGTTTTCCGTTTACGATATCGTACAAAGCTTCAGGGTGTTTTCCGTTCGTCACGATCGTATCGATGCCCTGTGAAGCGGCAAGTTCGGCAGCCTGAAGTTTTGTCCTCATACCGCCTGTTCCGCGTCTTGATCCTGCGCCGCCTGCGAGAGAATAGACGCTTTCATCGATCTGGCGGATCTCTTTGATCAGTTTCGCGTTCGGGTGAAGGCGGGGGTCGCTGTCATAAAAACCGTCGATATCAGAAAAAATGACAAGTCGCTTAGCGCGGCAGAGAACGGATACGACAGAAGAAAGCATATCGTTGTCGCCGAAAAGTCTGTCTTCGGATTCAATTTCCTTATAACTTACGGAATCGTTTTCGTTTACGATCGGAATGACTCCCATTTCAAGCAGGGCGTCAAATGTGTTCGTTAAGTTTTCTTTCTTTTCTTCCTGCTCGATATCTTCTGCATTGAGAAGGATCTGAGCGACTGTTTTATCATAATCTCCGAAAAATTTATCATATAAATACATCAGACTGCATTGTCCGACTGCTGCGGCAGCCTGTTTCATACGCATGCTGTCCGGCTTTTCGTGCATATTCAGCTTGTTACGGCCGACTGCGATCGCTCCCGACGATACAAGGATGACCTCATATCCCATATTCTGGATGTCGGCAAGTGTGCAGACAAGGCGGTCGATGGCGCGAAGATCACTTTTTCCCGCGTCGTTTGTCAATGTGGATGTTCCCACTTTTACTACAATTCTGTTGTTGCAAAGTCCCATGATACTTATTCCTCCGGATTAAACTGTAAGCTGCCGTGTAAAAACGGTGATCGTATGCGTACATCTAACTAAAAAGAGCAGATGCAGAAACGATTTACTGTAATATAGTATCACGACAGAGAACGCATGTCCATGAAGAAAATAAAAATAATATAACGATAGTAACTTGAAAAATCAAAAGACAAGGGTGAACTGCCCATTGTCTGAAGCCGATGAGTTTCCTGTTTCAATCTTTTTTGCTGAGGGTGCTGTTGTGATATTCGGAAGAGTAGGTTACGTCTTCTTTGAGCCATGAAGGAGCCTGATAAGCTTTGGCAAACGCTTCATCGGGAAATTCGATCTCAGCGAGAACGAGAGGGGCAAGGTCGCCTTCAAAAATGTCCAGAGATCGGAAGAGCACACGTCTGAACTCCAGTCACGAGTGTCAAT
>OCQY01000417.1_pt1 | contig 14138 bp, 8 predicted proteins | sample 1538721 | NCBI WGS metagenome assembly OCQY01 (sample SAMN04571720, study PRJEB22368) | human gut metagenome | biome: human gut; material: stool | host: Homo sapiens | place: Luxembourg | collected 2012-08-17
CCACTCTGTACCTGATCTCGATAGATCAGCTTCTGGATACGGTATTTCATTCTTAATCAAAAGAAGGGTGTCAAGCATTCAACACCCTATTATTCGACCTTGCAATCATTATACAAATATTTTTATTCATAAATGTTTGAATACATTTCATTGAGTTTTTTCACTCCATTCTCTATCTCCTCTTTCAGTTTAGCATATACTTCATAATCATCTGCTTCCATTTTTTCTTTATGTTTTATCTGACCGTTTCTATCAAGACTATACTCTTTTGGTTTTGTAGAACCGTCGTCTGCCAAATGGTTTTCTCTTGAAATATAAAGTGTTATAAAATCGCCTGTTTTCCGAATTGTAATACCCGGATTTTCTTCCAAATCGCTATTCTTTACGAGAAGTGTGGCTACGATAAATTTCTCTCTGTCACTCATTTCCTGATTCCATTTCCATATAGAAGGTCTGTCAAACATATAAATATCATACTTAAAATCGGAATCTGTGAGGCAATAATTATTACCTTCTTGCTCAAATCCAAGTTCCTCCAACTTATCTTCATATGTCCGCACAAGATGGTCCTGCTTGCCGTTTTGAATTCCTATATAAGCTGAAACTAAAATAACTATCGCCAATACTACTATTGTTCCGATTTTAAATATTTTTAAGTGTCTTACTTTTTTATCGATTTCTTGTACCATAGAGAAGTTATCCTTAAGCATAGAATCCAACGGAACTCCTGATTCGTCACTAATCTTTACTAATGTTTGTAAATCCGGATAATTCTTTTCCTTTTCCCAGTTTGAAATAGTTTGCCTCGTCACATGATAATATTGTGCAAACTCTTCTTGAGACATCTTTTTTTCTTCTCGTAATTTTAAAATTGTTTCTCCTATTTTCATACCGCTTACCTCCTTTTTATTTTATTTTATCTCTCCACTCTGCAAAGTCCAGCAAACTTTATTTACCCCCTCCTTTTTCGGTCGCAAATAATTTTTACCTCTTCATATTTTGAAAATATTCCTTATAACATCGATTTCTAAAATTAACACCTTGCTGCCTTAGCATCTCACCGGCTGCAAATATAAGTTCTGTTTTTATTGATTTTTGCTTCGCAAAATGGGATAATAGACGTAAAATTTTTTATTGATTTTTAATCTTACGCAAGAGGAGGTTATTTCATATGGAAAACACTGAACTTATCATCCCGGCTCCGACCGATCCGTTAAAAAAACACAAGAGTCATTTTTCCAAGATCGGACTTTTTTATTTCTGTGGAGCGATCATAATTTCGGGAGTGCAGATTTCTGTCATTACATTGATTCAGTTGATCGCACCCCAGCTTATGGTGAATCCGAATATTTCCCTGATCATCTCATCGCTTTCGATGTATCTTATTGCAATGCCGCTTTTGGTCATCATCGTACGCACGATCCCCGGCATGGTCATCCACAAGAAGAAAATGACGGCAGGGCAATGGATTATCGCCTTTTTTATGTGCTATGCGCTTATGTATGTTACGAATGTAATAGGCACATTTACGACAGCTATCTTCGGAACACTAAAAGGAGATCTCGTAGACAACCCGATCCAGGACATTCTTACCGGACTGTCTCCGCTCACAGCATTTTTCCTTATGGTGATCTGCGCTCCCATCGTCGAAGAATATGTTTTCCGAAAACTCATCATCGACCGGACAGTACAGTACGGACAGGCAACGGCTATCCTTCTGTCAGGATTGATGTTTGCGTTATTCCACGGTAATTTTAATCAATTTGTATACGCATTTACACTCGGTGTGTTCTGGGGATTCATTTATGTAAAAACCGGGCGCTTGATCTACACGGTTGCCCTGCATATGACAGTCAACTTTTTAGGCTCGATTCCGGGACTGCTTTTAATGAAATCAACATTTTTCAATCAGCTTTCTCTGTTAGCGGAAAATAACCCGTCAGCCATCGTCGGACTCGTTATGCAGCATCCGGTTCAGTTTCTTTTGATTTGTTTTTACATGCTGCTTCTTTTCGGTCTTGTCATTACAGGCATCATATTTTGGGCGATCAACTTTAAGAAATTCAAATGTGCCCCCGGAGAGATCACAATTCCGAAAGGAAAACGTTTCTCAACGATCATCTTAAATGTCGGAATGATTCTGTATTGTCTGTTTTGGATCATTCAGATTATTTTACAGTTGTTCGCTTAAACAAATCTATTTTCAGATTAAAATGCAGCTTTACCCTCACAAGAGAAAGCTGCATTTTCTAATATCTCACTATTCTTGTTCTATCAATCATTCTGCATCGTCATATCAGCAAATCTTCATCGCAGTCTCGTAAGCGCCCCACACCACGCTCCGTAAATTTCCAACCTGTTCACAATCGCCGACCAGGTAAATATTCTTTCCTTTTCTTTCCAGCGGATTAGGCAGGTAACCGACTGATCCGATCACAGAGTCACAAGGAATCTCTATCTCTTTTCCGGTTTTATCTGTACAGATCACCGAATGTTCTTTTACTTCTTTTAACTTTGTTTCGAGATATACCGGAACTTCGTGCAGCTCAAACCATTCCCTCAAATAGGAACTATTGGCAAGGCAAACTCCTTTCTGCGCCACAAGATCATTTTTCATCTCAACAATAACCGGTCTCTTTCCCTGAAGCGCAAGCTCATAGGCAATCTCGCTTCCCGTAAGACCTCCTCCGATCACTACAACTCTTTCTCCTACATCCCTTCCGTTCAGATAGTCGCATGCCTCAATCATCCGTTCATGTCCCGGAATATTTTTCATCACGCGCGGAACAGAACCGGTTGCAATTATTACCGGAGCATCGCCGAACTTTTCAACGCTGTCAATCTCCTTACCTAAATGAACCTCCACATCCAGTTCTTTCATTTGTCTTCTGTACCATGCCAAAAGTTCTCTTAATTTCCCCTTATAAGATTCTGCACTTGCCGGGATGAACGTGCCGCCAAGAACGTTGTTCTTCTCATAAATAACCGGATCATGCCCACGAAGCTTTAACACTCTGGCAGCTTCCATCCCTCCGATTCCTCCACCGATAATATAGACTCTTCTTGGATTCTTTGTTTTCTCTATAAAATGCCGATCCCACTGCATCGTTTCCGCATTAACCGCACACCTTGACAAATGCAGGCTGTCACTTAATTCCTGATCGTTTGGCACTCCTTTATAGTGGCACATATTAAAACATCCGTTATGGCATAAAATACAAGGCCGAATCTCTTCTTCCCGATCTTCCATCATCTTTGTGACCCATTCCTGATCTGCCAAAAACTGCCTCGCGAATCCCGCTCCGTCCACTCTTCCTGCGGCGATCGATTCTGCCGCTGTTTTCGGGTTCATTCTCCCCGCACATACAACCGGAATCCGAACAAACTGTTTAATATGTTCTACATCTTCCAGATTACAATTTTCCGGCATATAAACAGGCGGATGCGCCCAATACCACGCATCATATGTACCATTATCGCAGTTGAGCATGTCATAACCTGCATCTTGCAAATATTTCACCGCTTTTTCAGATTCTTCCATATCTCTTCCGACTTCCGTAAACTGCTCTCCCGGAAGAGCGCCTTTTCTGAATCCTTTTGTCTTGGAAAGAACACTGTACCTTAACGATACAGGAAAATCGTCACCACATGCTTTTTTAATCGCCTGCACGATCTCTACAGCAAAGCGATATCTGTTTTCAAAAGATCCTCCATATTCATCTGTTCTATGATTTACATATTTTAATGTAAACTGATCAAGAAGATATCCTTCATGTACCGCATGTATTTCCACTCCGTCAACTCCCGCATCCTGCAAAAGTTTCGCCGACTTTGCAAACGCTTCCACAAACTCATGAATTTCTTCTCTTGTCATCTCTCTTGAAGGAACTTTATCCGACCAGCGGTTCGGAGACGGGCTTGCCGTCGCAGTAATCTTATCCAGATCCATAAACGGCTTTGATAAAACGCGCAGCGCCTTATTCGTATATAATTTTTCCATCATCTCGCTGATCGTAAACGACCGGCCGAAACCCGCTGTCAACTGAACAAAAAGTTTGGCTCCTGTTTTATGAAACTCCGGCATCCACTCTTTCAGATCTTCATACATCTTTTTATTCTTGTACAACCATTGTCCAAACATAGGATTATATACCGGCTGACACCCCGGAAGGACAAGACCCGCATTGTTTTTTGCAGCCTCCATAAGAAATCGCGCACCCATTTTGTCAAAATGGTTTTTCTCCATCCATCCGAACAGATCGGTTCCTCCCATAGAAGTCAATACGATACGGTTTTTTATCTCGCAGTTTCCGATACGCCACGGAGTAAATAAAGGTTTTAGTTTCTCATCCATGTTTCAATTCTCCCTTCTGTTTTCTATAGGAAGCGCATACTGCTCCGCAAGTTTCTCAATCTCCTTGCGCACCTGATTTACAACATTCTTCGGGCTGACAATTTTTGCCTGACTGCCAAGCGCAAATACCCAGCTTATGAACTGACTGCTTACCTGAACGTCTACACTCACAGTGAAATGATCGGCATCCGCCGGAATCATCATCACATCTTTCCCGAAACGATCTACAATAACACCTGCCAGCGAATTTTCAACAAGAAGTTTTACCGACTGTTCTTTTCCCCCGAACATGCCAAAACTCTTTTTTGAATACGACGCCATGTCGATCTTTTGAAACTCCTCCTTTCCCTCCCGTATCTCTTCCGACAGCAAAATATGAAGCATTTTATCGACTCTGTAATGCCGGATCTGCTCTGCCCGGGAATCATATCCGATCAGATAATAATTCTCATGATCCCATAGCAGCCCCCACGGGCTGATATGGTAATACGCTCCTCCGTGACGAAGCTCCGGTTCTTTTTTCACATTCCACTGATAATATTGAAATTTAATTTTTTTGTTTTGTGAAATTGCATTATAAATCGTATCGACGCTGTAATAAACAGTTTCATTCATCGTCTTAATCCGCCCTGAAACAAACACCTGCCGCCGAAGATCCGCCGCATCATGCTGACTGACAAGAGTTTCCAGTTTTCCTATCAACCGGTTCGTCATCTTCTCTGTAATAAATTTTGACGACTGTATCGCATCAACAAGAAGTTTCAGTTCAGCCAGTTCAAATTGTCTGCCTATCACATGATAGCGGTATCCTCTCCCGCTGCGCTCACCTTCTACTTCAATGCCGAATTCTTCTAAATCTTTCAACGATTCATACAGACTTCTTCTCTCTGCGATAATATCATACTTTTCCAACTCTTTTTGAATCTCCGGCATTGTCAGATAATGTGTTTCATCCGTCTTTTCACACATGATCTGTGCGAGACGGTACAGCTTAAACTTTTGATTTGCTCCCTTCGGCATAATACAACGCTCCCGTACTTTAGTCATAATGATATAGTATCATATTTCTGCGTTTTCCACTACGGAAACCATCTCTGACTTCTCACTTCACGGCTTTTCACTCCATGAATTCATAATAATCCGCTTCGCAGCTAAAAAGCATCCACGTTCCTTCTACATACCCCATATAACCCTTTTCCGTATTATATCCTTTCATATCTTCTTCCCCTTTCGACAGACTGATTTATAATTTTTATATTTATTCCGCTTTTGTTATATTTACAATATCAGTTAAGCTGTCGTATAAAAATGACTCTTTCATACTTCTTCGTTACGGCAAGGGATTTGATTTTCTTTCATTTTGTTTGATTTTCGCTTCGCTTTTAAGGCTTCAAAAAAGACGCCGATACGTCAATATGATATCAGCGCCTTTTCCCCAAAATTTTTATCTAAGTTCCGTTACGGATTCTGAATTTTCTTTGGAAATTCATTCCATCTGCCAATCGTCTATTACAGGACAAGATCGTCTATTTTTTCAAATCCGTTTAACGTAAATGATTCGACTGTATTTCCGGCTACAAGATAAAATGTTTCTCCGATATACAATCCTCGGACATTTCCGTAATTAACAATATCTTTTGAAAATACTTCTTTAAAACCTTCCGCTTCATCGTAAGTAAACATTTTATATTCGATCGAATCTCCGTACGCCATAAATCCAAACAGATTCTTTTCTGCATCGGCAAATACCGCCTTATAATTATATCCTGCGTCTGTGCTAAGCACATTCTCTAAAACATAGGTTGACATCTCCTTTACATTTGCCGGATCACTTATGTCAAACATAGACAGCTTCACACCTTCTGTCGTCATGCCCTCTTCATCTACGCTCAATCCGATTCCAAGCAGTTTTCCATCGCCATACGGATGCAGATAATCTGAAAATCCCGGTATCTTCAATTCTCCGATGATCTTTGGATTTGACGGATCTGAAAGGTCCACGGAAAACAGCGGATCGATCTGCTTAAATGTCACAAAATATCCGATATCTCCCATAAATCTCGCTGAATGGATTGTTTCCTCTTTCGCCAGATTCTGAATACTTCCGGTCATTTCCAGATTTTCATCCAACACATATAACGCATTTGTTTCTATAGATGCATTATCCACTGCCACTTCATCTTCAACTATAACATCCGATCCGCCTTCTTCCACATACGGAACAGGCATGATCCGGTTGTTATAATCACTGGGAATCACTGTCGCTGCAATTCGCAAATATCCGTTATATTCATCGATACTAAAGGAATCATTCAAAACGCCGTCGATCTTTGTCTGTCCTACCGCATCTAAAGTTCCCTTATCATAAGCGATCTTACGGATCGAAGTCTGGATATTCTCTGTCTCGCTTTTTCCGTAATACCCCTCTGTTATATAAATATTATTTTCGCTCACATAACACATTCCCGCGTTTCCGAAAATCGCCTTTGTCTGTAATTTCTCAGTCGGGTCGGAAAGCGCAAATGCAGAAATAACCGTGTACTGACTTCCGGTCGTTCCCTGCGGCATATATATATCTTCCGCGCGGAGCAGACTTCCCTGGATCTGCGGGATATAATCGCTTTCGTTTGATACCGACGAATCATAATATGTGTAAAAATCGCTGACCAAATAAACATATCCGTCTTTCACGCGCATTGTATGATACTGCCCGCTCTGAGAAATCACTCCTGCTTCTCTCGGATTCGCCGGATCGGTCACATCATAAACTGCCGCGCATGTATAATCTTTATAAATTCCGTCTTCTGCTTTCTTTCCTTCTTCACATTTTGATTCGGTATACAATATCACAAGCCGCCCATCGGAAACAAAAACCTCTCTTATAAAACAATTTTCATCTATCTCGATACTTGCCAGATCTTTCATCTCTGCTTGAGATACATCTACAATCTCTACTGTCTGATCATTTAGAATGTAAAGATTCTTCCCGTCAGTCTTAACAGTGTCCGCTTCGCCGACTCCCTCTTGTCTGATATTTGTATCAGAATAATCGGCACCTGCCATATCTTTTGTCGATTCGGCTACAGAAGATTCCGCCATGGCCCCGTCCGTCATATAGGCCGCGTCTGCTCTGCCGAATCCGTTCTGCCCTTTCGCCCTTTTCTCATTTTCTTTCAAATATTTTTTAATTTCATCATAATTTTTTGCCAGTGCGATTTTTCCCTGATCTTCTTCTGATCTGCCTTCTGTTACCGTTCCCGGCCGTTCATTTTTTCCTGCGTTCATATTCGTATATCCGACTGCTCCCACTACAAGACAAACGCAAGCCGCTGCTGCCACTGAGGCATATTTCCAACGGCGATTATTCGACTTTTTCTTCTTTCTCGTCTCCAACATCTTTTCAACCGCTTCCGGCTCAAGCGAACTGGGGATCTTTTCATCTTCAACAGTTTGCTTCATCTTCTCTTTCATTTCTTTCTCAATCATATCCTGATTTTTCGTTTCTTTTTTATTCTCTGACATAGATAATCTCCTTTCGTTATTTTGATGGTTTTTGTTATTTTTTCTTCTTATTATCTTCTATTTTCTCCATCTTCAAAACGCCTGCCATTCAGTCCAGCATTTCACGCATCTTGCCGAAAGCACGGCTCTTCCTTGATCGGACCGTTCCCGGGTTCTTCCCCAGCATCTCGGCTATTTCTTCGCTTCTGTATCCTCCGAATACGGAAAATGCAACTATCGTCTGCTCCTCTTCCTCTAATGATTCAAACGCCTTCTTTACATCATGGCGCTGTGCAAAATCTATTTCCTCTGCTCCGAGGTTTTTGGCATCCTCTTCACTCACTTGATTCGACGTATTACCGTTTTTCCGTAATATCTTTTTACACTCATTATTTAGAATCGTAAACATCCAACTCTTGAAAGAATTTTCTTTCTTTAGTCCGGATATATTTTCATATGCAGATATCACTGCCTCACTGACCGCATCTTCTGCATCCTGCGTATGTTTCGTCATATAAAGCGCAAACCGATACAGATCTTTATAAATCTCAGCATACAACTGCGAAAAGGCTTTCGTATCTCCCAACTTCGCTTTTTTAATAAGCTGACGCTGTATATCCACTATTCCTGCGGACATAAGCTCCCTCCTTTCATCTCTTTCGCACTGACTTAAATATGCTTTCATATATAAGAGTACCTTGATAAGCATTTTGTTGCATTAAAAACAACAAAATTTTTTAACTTTTCTCTGTAAGAACAAAGTGACAATCCCACTTCAATATCTTCCCGAAAGATGTTATCCCATAAGAACTCAAAATTTTCTATAGAATAAAAAAATATCTGCGGGATGAACTGTCTGTGTTCAGCCAACAGATATTTTTTCTCTATGTTTCTCTGATCTTATCTAATCTTATCTATTCTTCTCTATTCTTATTAGCAGATCTCCGCTCCCGCAGGCATTGCTTTCTCAGGAGTCATAAGCGCCAGATTGCCTTCTGCATCTTCTGCACAAAGAAGCATGCCTTCACTGAGTACTCCCGCCAGCTTTGCAGGCTTCAGGTTCACAAGTACCATCACTTTTTTCCCTACCATCTCTTCCGGTGTATAATGTGCTTTAATACCTGAAACGATCTGTTTCACCTGACTTCCTACCTTTACCTGAGAACAAAGGAGTTTTTTTGATTTTTTCACTGCCTCACAAGCGATGATCTCTCCTACTTGGAACTGCATCGCTCCAAACTGTTCAAACGTAATCTCCGGCTTTGCCTCGATATCGATCACATCTTCCTCTTCCTCTGCTTCTTCTATATGAGGATGAAGTTCTTCTACTTTTTTCATTACTTCTTCCAGATCCAGTCTTTGGAAAAGAATCTCCGGTTTCTCCGTCACATGCCCGTCTCCGAGCTGATCCAGAATCTTTTTGCTTGTAGACGGCATGAAGGATTCAAGAAGGCGCGCTCCTGCTGAGATTCCCTGGATCAGATTCCAAAGAACTGTTTCCAGACGATCTTTCTTTTCTTCATCTTTTGCCAACGCCCACGGCATCGTTTCATCGATATATTTGTTGCAGCGTTTGAACAGATTAAAGATCTCTGTGATCGCATCCGCCACACGCAGCCCGTCCATTTTCGCATCAACCGCTTTCGGTGTATTGTCGATCACCGCTTTCAGATCTGCATCGACATCCTCCGCCGCTCCTTTATCGGAAACAACGCCGCCAAAGTATTTATTTGTCATAGAAACTGTACGGTTTACAAGGTTTCCTAATGTATTGGCAAGATCGGAATTTAAACGTTCTACCATAAGCTCCCATGTGATCACTCCGTCATTTTCAAACGGCATCTCATGAAGAACGAAATAACGTACTGCATCTACCCCGAAGAAATCAACAAGCTCGTCTGCATAAAGAACATTTCCTTTTGATTTGCTCATCTTCCCGTCTCCCTGAAGAAGCCACGGATGACCGAATACTTGCTTCGGAAGCGGAAGCCCAAGCGCCATTAAAAAGATCGGCCAGTAGATCGTATGGAAACGGATAATGTCTTTTCCGATCAAATGCAGGTCAGCCGGCCACAATTTTGCATACTGTTCCGTGCTGTCTCCGTCTGCATCATAACCGATTCCCGTGATATAGTTTGTCAGCGCGTCAAGCCATACATAAACGACATGCTTATCGTCAAAATCAACCGGAATTCCCCACTTAAACGAAGTTCTGGATACGCACAGATCCTGAAGTCCCGGAAGAAGGAAGTTGTTCATCATCTCATTTTTTCTGGAAACAGGCTGAATAAATTCAGGATGTGTATTAATATGCTCGATCAGTCGGTCTGCATACTTACTCATTTTGAAGAAATACGCTTCTTCTTTCGCCGGTTGCACTTCTCTTCCGCAGTCAGGACATTTTCCGTCTACGAGCTGTGACTCTGTAAAGAAAGACTCGCACGGCGTACAGTACATTCCTTCGTAATGACCTTTATAAATATCGCCCTGATCATACAGCTTTTTGAAAATCTTCTGTACCTGCTTCTCATGGTCTTCGTCTGTCGTACGAATGAATTTGTCATAGGACGTATCCATCAGATCCCATATCTTCTTGATCTCAGCGGAAACACCGTCTACAAATTCTTTCGGTGTAACGCCCGCTTCTTCTGCTTTCAGTTCGATCTTCTGACCATGCTCATCTGTTCCTGTCTGAAAAAATACATCATACCCCTGACTTCTCTTATAACGGGCAATCGCATCTGCCAAAACGATCTCATATGTGTTTCCGATATGCGGCTTGCCGGAAGTATAGGCAATCGCCGTCGTAATATAATATTTCTGTTTCTCTGACATAGTTTTCTCTCCTTTATCCCCCTGTGATCCGAAGAAATATCTCCTCTGAATCTTCAGTTGGTTTTGTCTTTAAAAAGGATAGCATACATACCAAATAATGTAAAGGTTGGATAAATACCTCTCTTTTACAAATGCATTTACAAAATAACACTTCAGCCCGCGCCATTCGTAAAACCGCGCTGCGTGCTTATCGTGGCTAATTCCATTGTTTTACTCATGAAAATTTCTCGAAAAGTTATTAAAAACTTCATCTTGAAAATTTCCCGTTTTCTATTCATAATATAATCTGTAATGAAACCGTAATAGTTTTTTAACAAAGCTTATACTTTATAAAGAGGGGATTTAAAATGACAGCTTCAAAATCGAAAAAGAACAAATATGAAATAGACATGTGCAATGGAACTGTTTTAGACAAACTGATTTCATTTTCCATTCCGCTCATGCTCTCCAGTATTCTCCAGCTTCTTTTCAATGCAGTAGATATCGTCGTTGTCGGAAGATTTTCAGGAAGCCGCGCTCTGGCGGCAGTCGGCTCTACGACAGCGCTAATCAATGTATTTACGAATCTTTTTATCGGAGTTTCCCTCGGAGCGAACGTACTGGCTGCCCGTTTCTATGCGACAAAACAGGAAAAGCAGATGTCTGAAACAGTACATACCGCAGTTACTTTCGCTTTGATCAGCGGAATCGTCATGGTCTTTGTCGGACTTTTCTTTTCAAAAGCAGCCCTGCTGCTTATGGACACTCCTTCAGACGTCATCGGCCAGTCCGCCCTTTATATGCGGATTTATTTCGCCGGAATGCCCTTCTTTATGCTCTATAATTACGGAGCGGCAATCCTGCGTGCCGTCGGAGATACAAAACGGCCTTTATTTTTCCTTATCATCGCGGGAATCGTAAACGCAGCTTTAAACCTCTTCCTCGTGATCGTATTACACCTCGAAGTCGCGGGAGTTGCAATCGCCACAGTGATCGCACAGATGATCTCCTGTCTCCTTGTCCTTCGCTGTCTATATCGCTCGGACGGAAGCTATCAACTTCGATTTTCCGCAATGACAATCAAGTGGATCTATTTAAAACAAATTTTTCAGGTAGGTATTCCCGCAGGCATACAAAGTACGGTTATCAACTTCTCAAACGTACTTCTTCAATCTTCGGTAAACTCTTTTGGTTCTATCGCAATGGCGGGCTATACAGCTGCAAATAATATCTTCGGATTTCTGTACGCCGCAGCCAACTCGATCACACAGGCATGTATGAGTTTTACAAGCCAGAACTACGGCGCGGGAAAATGGAAACGAATGGACAAAGTTCTTCGGAACTGTATTCTGCTGTCCGTTGTCGTTTCATTAATCTTAGGCGGAGGTTCATATCTCTTCGGACCGGAACTGTTAAAAATCTATACTTCAGATCCGAAAGTCATTCAATGCGGAATGGAAATACTTTTGTATACTACCGTAACTTATTTTATGTGCGGACTGATGGACCTCTTTCCCGGCGCGTTGCGCGGAATGGGATATTCTGCAATTCCGATGCTTCTTTCTATCATCGGAACAGTCGGAACGAGGATTGTCTGGATCTTCATGATCTTCCCTCGCCACAGATCATTGGATGTTTTGTTTATCTCTTATCCCGCATCATGGCTTATCACGATCATACTGCAGGTAATCTGCTATTTCTTCGTAAGAAAAAGGATACACAATCCCCTTCCCTAAGGTGAAAAACCTACCTTAAAAAGGGAAGGGGCGAATCCAATCAATATATATTTTACATCGGCTTTATCCTTGGAAATCTGATGTCTACTTTGAACAGATCTCCGTCAAGATACAACTCGAAAACTCCTCCTTGCATTTCAGTCAGACTTTTGGCGATTGAAAGACCGAGTCCGCTTCCTTCCGTACTCCGGGAAATATCTCCTCTGATGAATCGCTCTGTCAACTCATCTGCCGAAATATTCAACTGCTGCTCGGATACATTTTTCAAAGAAAACTTAACTTCCGACTCCGATACCGAAAGATCTGCATAAACTCTCGTCCCCGGCATTGCATATTTTGCCGCATTGCCGAAGATATTTTCAAGCACCCTCCACATACGGCGTCCGTCTACATGTATCACCGCCGCTTCTTCCGGAAGGTTCAATACAACCGACAGGTTTCGCGCGGCAAATTTTTCTGCCATTTCCCCTTCCGTCTGCTGTACCATCTCACGGAAATCAATATCCATATATTCTAACGTAATATTTCCGCTGCTTACTTTCGACGCTTCCACAACGTCTTCTGTCAGCGTCTTAAGTCTCTGCGCTTTTACTTCAAGAATATCAAGATACCCTAGTATCTTTTCATCGGCAATATCAGACCGCTTCAAAATATCCACATAATTTATAATTGATGTAAGCGGAGTCTTGATGTCATGCGATACATTTGTGATCAAATCCGTTTTCAAACGTTCGTTTCGCATCGCCTCATCAATCGCGCGGTTCAGACCGCTTCCGATATCATTGACATTCTCGGCGATATTGCGTTCCGTTCCCCGCAGTCCTTTTAGTTCGATCCGATACTCAAGATTGCCTGATGCGATCTGTTCGATCCCTTTCTTGATCCTGACTTTTGCAAGCATACTTCCCACGACAATCCAAAACGTCACTCCGTCTGCTGCCAGAGCTGCCAGCGCCATCGGTACATTTCTGACAAAAAACGTAATCCAGTGGATGACTAAAAATGCACTGATCCAAAGAACGGTCCGCCAAACGTCATTACTCGAATCGACTATTCTTTTGCAAAAAGAAAGAATCATACAAAGCAGACTTCCATTCCACAAACTCTTCGCTTTCATTCTGCGGATAAGACTCATATAACCCGCGAAAAAGCAGATAAACGTAAACGCTCCATATAAAAATGCACCCGCTATCTCTAAAAAACTTACTTTCTGAACAAACAGCATAGAATAAACTTCCGGCATATCGCTCATATAGCGCGCTCCATAATAGTCAAGAGTTTCTACCATATTGTAGACATTATCGCTGTCGATCATTCCCATGCCTACGATAACTGCCGTTCCTACTGCCCATACTCCGATCACGGCAACTGCCGCGATCTCTGTTTTCCATCTGTCAAAGCCTGTTAAATGAACTTCGTTATCTCCATCTTTTCTTCCTGCCATCAACCCTGACATGACAAAACTGATAAGGAACAAAATTCCGCTAAGACACAAGATCACGAACCCGCCTCTTAGCAGCGGGATATTTTTTTCATAAATCCGGTCTCTTTCATAGAACATATCTTTGACCGGATAAGAAGTATCAACTGCCACCGCAAAAATACTGTCATACGTCTTGTCGGTATCATAAGAGCGCACCATATCCCATTCATTTGTCGGTAATATATCCATATTTGTTTCAAAATCTTTTAATTTCGGATAAACAAAAATAGATCGGAAGAGCACACGTCTG
>OCQY01000423.1_pt1 | contig 13974 bp, 15 predicted proteins | sample 1538721 | NCBI WGS metagenome assembly OCQY01 (sample SAMN04571720, study PRJEB22368) | human gut metagenome | biome: human gut; material: stool | host: Homo sapiens | place: Luxembourg | collected 2012-08-17
CCCTGGCCCTCTGATTAAAAGTCAGATGCTCTACCGGCTGAGCTACGAGCGCATACATTATAAAGCGCAGTATAACACGATACTGCCGAATAATATTACCATACTCCCGGGCAAAAAGCAAGCTTTCTGCACAAAAAACTTTCCCAAAGCTGTCATCGGGCAGATTTTGCCACGAACTGCCCCTTTACAAACCGGGCAAGAACCAGTACAATCAAAGCAGTTCATTACAAAACTGCAACCGACCTGCCGGGCGCACTTCCGCGCCGGGCAAGCCGATCCGATAGGAGGGCTTTTTCCATGAAAATTTCTCGACGGTCCGTACTTCGCTATTCCGGGCTGACGGCGGCGCTGCTGGCGCTCACCGGCTGCTCTGCAAGCCCCGGCAGTGCCATTCTGGGTGGTGACCTGCCCGACTGGATGAAGAGCCTGTTCTGCGGCTCGGCGGCATCCTCTTCCGCTTCTTCTGAGGCCGCTGCATCCTCTGCGGCCTCAGCCGGTGAGGCCGCAGCCTCCTCGGCAGCGTCCAGCGAAGCCGCAAGCTCTGCGTTCAGCCTTCTGCCTGCCTACGACGCTGACCCTCTGACCGGCGAAGCCCGCAAGAGCACCGGCCGGATGGTGGGTGTGATGGTCAACAACATCGCCAACTCCGAAAGGCAGAACGCCCGCCCTCAGCGCGGCATCGGCTCGGCAGACCTGCTCATCGAGAGCAAGGTGGAGGGCGGCATCACCCGCCTGTGTGCCGTGTTCCGAGATGCGGACACCATCCCGGAGGTCGGGCCGCTGCGCTCCGGCCGCGACCAGTTCCTGCAGCTGCTCATGCCCCATCAGGCCCTCTATTACCACGATGGCGAGAGCATTTTCTGCACCCAGTTCATCAATGTATACGATTACTCCGGCCTGAACATCGGCGGCAAGAGCTACTTCAACACGCCGGTCCACCCCCACGTTGCCCACCGTGACAGCCGCGGCCGCAATGTAGCCTACGAACACACCGAGTTCACCTCCGGCAAGGAGATCAAACAGGCAGCCGGTAATGCCGGCATCGGCCTGACCTACGCCAACGAAACGCCTTTCTTCCACTTTGCCGACTACCGCACCGCGGCCTCCAATGACCTTCCCGGTGCCCCTGCGGCCAAAACCATCAGCATCACCCACTCCGAGAGCTACAGGACCCGTCTGACCTACAACAGCTGGGGCCGCAGCTACAAGCTGGAAATGTACAACCGCTCCAAAAAAGCCTATGAGAACACGGTGGACGAGCTGACCGGGAAGCAGCTGACCTTTGACAACGTGGTGGTCTGCTTTGCCGATATCGCCGCCTATGCGGGCGATTCTCACGATGTCCAGTCGGTCAACTATGTGGCCGGTGGGCAGGCGTACCTCTTCACACGGGGCGGCGTGCAGGTGGGCCGCTGGGAGAAGCCGCATCCCACCCATCCGCTCAAGCTCTACACCGAAACCGGCGAGGAGATGACCCTGAACCGGGGCAAGACCTATCTGGCACTGGTGGACAATGATGAGTGGAGCAATTTCAGCTACTAAATCACTCGCCCTCCGGGGCAGAAGAGGGAAACCGATGAAACGCTTTTGGATGCGCGCTTTGCTCTGTTTTGTGCTCAGCGCCGCACTGCTGACAGGCTGTGCGCTCAGCCCCAGCTCCCAGCCCGCTGAAAGTCCCACTGACCCGCTCACCGGGCAGGAGCTTGTCTGGCCGGGCCAGCGGCCGGTCGCCATCACCATTGACAACGCGGCCGCCAGCACCACCCAGTGGGGGCTTTCCACAGCCTCGCTGGTGCTGGAAGCCCTGACCGCACAGCAGCAGGCCACCCGGCTCTGCCTGGTCTACCCTGCCGTGGGGGCCGTGCCGCAGGTCGGGCCTGTCTCTGCCGGGCAGGACCTTTACTGGCGGCTGCTGGTGGGTCAGCAGGTACTGCCGGTGCAGCGGGGCGGCGAGCAGTTTGACCAGAACTACCTTGATTACTACTCTCTGCGCGCGGTAGACGCGCTGGAGGTGGGTACCAATGCCTTTTCCTGTGAGACCGATTGGCAGAATGTCCCGCTGTGGCATACCAGCGGTGCAGCACTTTCGGGTGTGCTGGGCAGCCTGAACATCTCCCCGGCCCTGACAGAATCCCGCGTCACGGACACCTCTTCCAGCAGCTCCGACAGCGAGAGCGGAACCCTCCTCTCCGTGCCCAATCTGCTGCCCATGCAGGAAAATGGCAAGCTGCCCGATGCAGATGCTTCGGACGCAATGAGTGTCCGGGTCCAGTTTGATGCGCAGAACGCCACCGGCTTCACCTACGATGCCGACAGCAAGACCTACCGGATGCTCCACGCAGACGGCACACCGCAGCTGGATGCCAACAACGGCCAGCAGGCAGATTTCGACAACCTGCTCATCCTGTTCAGTGCCTCCACCCTGCGTGACGATGGTGTGACGCTGGATTACGACCTGACCATGGGCGGCGGTGTCTGGCTCAACGAGGGCCACCTGTGGAACATTACCTGGACGCAGGGCAGCGAGACCACCTTCTTCCTGTATGATTCCAACGGCCGCCCCCTGACCCTGACGGCAGGCCGCAGCTATCTGGCGCTGGTGTCCAGCCTGACCGGGCAGGAGCTCACTGTGCAGAATTCCACCGGGGAAAACCTGTTATAAGCAAAAGAGACGGTCCTGCAATCCGATGCAGAACCGTCTCTTTTTATACTTTCTTACAGATCGACCACGCTGCCCACTTCGGCAAGGGTGGCAGGCACCGCGCCCAGATGAACTTCATCGGCATCTCGGCGCACCACAAAATGGACGGTCTGGCCTGCGGCAAAGTCAGGCTGATAGATCAGCTCCAGCGTCTGCCAGTCCGCCGGGGTCTCGCAGAAGCAGTGGATCATCGCCCCGCGCCCTGCGGAAAGATTCAGGGTAAAGGCAGAGGCATCTGCCGCATTCTCACCGTAAAGGGGAGCTGCAAAGCTGCCCACCCGCACCTGTCTGCCATCACACAGAGCCGTCAGGCCGGTGCCCAGGCTGTACAGGGCGTTCCTGCTGTCCAGCCCGCGGCTCTGCAGGTAGCTGGCCCCCACAGCCAGCGGCCGGGCCGAGAGGTTCTCCACCGACAGATAGACCAGCGTGCTGTCCAGCTCCGGGGCAGGCGCATAGCCCAGCAGCTCCACTGCCGCCTTGCCGTCCAACAGAGCAGGTTCGCCCTCATAGCAGGGGGCCAGAGCCGCGCCCGAAACACCGGTGAGCAGGGCAGCAGCTAGACTGACTGCGCCGGAACCGGCATATTTCAGGAACGAGCGGCGGGACAGGGATTGTGACATCGGGGATTCCTCCTAACGGGAAAATAAGTTCTCTTTATACAATAGTAAATTCCGGGCTTTCTGTCAAGAGATTTGCCCGGAATTTTACCTGTTCTTCCGCGGTTTTACGTGTTTTGGATATTTTCAGGGCGGCGCGGCAAAGATTCTTACTCAAACGCCTCGTTTTCCTCGGCTTCTGCTTGCCCGCGCAGGGTATCGGCGTAGCCAAAGGGCACGATGTCGATGGCCTCCACCAGGCGGTCGCGCATCCAGAGCTGAACGTCGGTCTGGACGGTATAGCCGCAGCCGGGGTCGGCCATCCACTGTTCCGGGTGGCGGGAGGGCAGCGCGCGCTGGCTCAGCATACTCATGATCACGCCGCCATGGGTCACGCAGGCAGCCTCGGTCACATCCATCCGGATCATATACTCAAACAGCTTGAGCAGGGTCTCGGCGCAGCGGGCGTGGAACTGCTCGGTGGGCTCTGCTCCCTCGGGCACAAAGCCGGAGCCGGGGGTGATCCACTTCTTGAAATCCTCTTCCTTGACCAGATCCTTCACGGGGCGGTTCTCAAACACGCCAAAGCCTGCTTCCCGCAGGTCGTGCACTGTGAACTGGTGGCCTGCATTGGGGAACAGAATGTTCGCTGTCTCCACAGCGCGCACCAACGGGGAGGAGAACACCGTGTCCACCTGCGGATACTCGAACCGCTCCTTCAGCTCCTTCAGCTGGGCGCGTCCCTCATCACACAGGGGGATGTCCGTACCGCTGCCGATGTACAGGCCCTGCAGATTACCGGCCGTCATGCCGTGGCGGATGAGATGAAGTTTGAACGTTTTCATGGAAAAAACACCTCTATCTGGCAAAGAGTTCCTCTTTGCTGTAAAATTTCGCACCGGCAGTGGGCATCCTGCCCGGGCCGTGCGCCACAAAATATGCGTTGATTGTCTTTAGTTTAGCATAGATATGGTATCCGGGGCAAGCCTTTTGACAAAAATGACGAAAAACGACGAGAATTTCCGTCACTTTTCTTGCTTTACTTTTGGTTTTTCACTGTGTATAATCAACATGTTGTAAACCAAAACTCAAAGAAGTTCAATTTCCACTACTGAGGAGTCCAAAATCATGGAATTCAACCGTATCATCAAGCTGCTGCGCAAGGAGCGCGGCATCACCCAGAAGCAGGCCGCGGAGGACCTTGGGGTGTCCCAGGCACTGCTCTCCCACTACGAAAAGGGCATCCGCGAGTGCGGTCTGGACTTTGTTGTCCGGGTAGCGGATTACTATAATGTGTCCTGCGATTACCTGCTGGGCCGCTCGGCTGAGCGCAACGGCATGATGCTGAACGCCGATGACCTGCCCAACCCCGATAAGATGAAGGACAACGTCTACCACGGCAGCGTTCTGCCCACCATGAACAAAAAGCTGATCTCCAACAGCCTGAACGTGCTGTACGCCAAGATCGCCGAGTGCCACAGCAAGGCCCTGACCACCGAGGTCAGCACCTACCTGATGATGGCCGTGGCCAAGATGTTCCGCCTGCTCTACTCCGCCGAGCCCCACAACGCCCAGAGCCTGTTCAGCGTGGAGGCCCGCCGCTGGCCCGGCTACTCCGATGCCGTGATGCGGATGAGCGAGAGCAACGTGGAGGACCTGCTGGCCGGTGAGGACCTGAACGGTGCCGAGGGCGTGAAAGACCCCTCCTGCCTTGCCATGACCACCGAGAGCCTGACCCGGGAATACCCGCTGTACACCCCCAGCCTGCTGAATCTGGTCAAGACCAGCGAGACCCATGTGCGCGGCCTGGACCCCAACCAGTGAGCTTCTGTGTGAAACTCCTGTTAATTCTGTGCCCAGGGCCTTGCAATTTCCGGTAAAAAATGCTATAAACGAATCAGCGAAGAAAAAGATTTCTGCCATTGATTAAGGAGGCAAGCTTTATGTCGAACAAGATTTCCCGCCGCACCTTCCTCAAGGTCACCGGTGCTTCTGCCGCTGCTCTGGGCGCTGCTGCTGTGCTGGGCGGCTGCCAGGCCGGCGATAACTCTTCCATCGAGGTCAAGGTCGGCGATAAGATCAGCAACTGGAACAATCTGGCGGTCCAGCTGACCAGCGTCTTTACTCTGGCAAGTGCCCCCGATGCCGAGGGCTATGAGTACATTGCCATGCTGATCACCTCTGCAAACCGTTCCAGCCGCGACACCTTTGCCATCGGCGCACAGAACATTCTGGAGATCGGCGAGGCCTATCCTCTGGATACCCCGGAGCAGATCGCTGCCAACACTGCCGGTTACTTCCACGCTCTGTCCGCTTCCACCACCGACTTCTCCTTCACCTGCGACGGTCAGGCAACCGAGGGCGGCGCTTATGTCCAGCTGTACGACAGCACCACCGAGAGCTTTACCACAGCCTCTGCCATTCCCCCGCAGGGTGCAGGCTACATTGAGCTGGTCTGCATGGTGCCCACCACCTGGCAGCAGATCGGTGTGACCTACACCCCGACCTTTGTTTCCGGCAAGACCCTGAACTTCACCATCAACGCCTCTGACCTGACCAAAGCCTGATCAAGCAGGACGAAATTTCGTATGATTTGCACGGCGGCGGTGGGAAAATTTCACAAAATATTTGTGAAAACCATTGACATTCGCCCCCGTTTCGCCTATTGTATAGGCAGAGCCTTTTGGCATTTTCGTGCGCTTTGCACATTATAAGGAGGAACGATTATGTCGTTAGCATTTTCTCGCCGCTCTTTCCTGAAATACTCCGCTGTTGCAGCTGTGGCCGTTGCGGGTGCCAGCCTCTTCTCCGGCTGTGAGTCGCAGGGTGATTCCTATAATTTGCTCAAGGAAGGTGCCGGTTCCATGACCATTCTGCAGGTCACTGCAACCATGGGCACTTATAATGAGACTGATAAAAAGTATGTTGCCCCCGAGGTGACTACTTCCACCACCGAGATCGCGTTCCCCTTCAAGGTCGAGAATGGCCGTACCAACCCGGTCTATGTTACCTCCGACAGTTTCAAGGTTACTGTCATCAGCAAAGATGGTAAGACTTCTAAGAAGTATATCGCAACAGTCGACAGTGACTTGAAAGATACCAACCTGAAGAAAGGCAATTCTTCTTCTGGCTATGTCACCGTTACTGGTCTGTCCGGTCTGGAAGAGGGCGGTACTGTCGTGTTGACCTATTGCCCCGACCTGCAGTACAACGAGTATTCTCTGAACTGGAAGCTGACCGTCCCTGCCAAAAAGGAAGAGAGCTCCGGCTCTACCACCACCAAGTAATCTCCCCAACGTACATCCCAAGCCGTCCGGAAAAGCCGGGCGGCTTTTTTGCGCCGTCATATTGGCAAAGTATCTCAATTTTTCTTTAAATTTTCAGCAATTCTGTATCTTGTGCACACCCGCATTTTCTGATACCATAGGTTCATGGAAAAGAAGGGGAGCGCAGCGGCAGGGGCCGCCGCGCTGTTTGTGTTTCCGCTCAAAAAGGCCATGGGCCGTAGACAGAACAGGAGTGTTGCAGTTATGATCAACATGGTAAAGCTTCCCACCAACAAGAGCAATCTGTTCCTGCGTGTGGCAAAGGGCCATTTCGCAACCAGCCACAGCCACATCAATTACTATATCGATGTCACCACCCAGAAGTCCCGCCTTTCCGAGGCAAAGGCCGTGGCAAAAGAGCTGGTGGCTGCCTACCAGCACAACACCATCGTGGATACCGTTCTCTGCCTGGACGGCACGCAGGTCATCGGCACCTGCCTTGCCAACGAGCTGACCAAGGACGGCTTTGCCAACATGAACGCCCACCAGACCATCTATGTCATCACCCCGGAGTACACCACCGGCAGCCAGATCATCCTGCGCGACAATCTGGCCCCCATGGTCAAGGGCAAGCATGTGCTGATCCTGGCTGCTTCCATCACCACCGGCTACACCGTGCAGGCTGCGATCGAGGCGATCAACTACTACGGCGGCACTGTGGCAGGCCTGAGCGCCATCTTCGCCACCGCCACCGAGTGCCTGGGCATCCCGGTCACCTCTATTTTTGACCCCTCCAACCTGCCCGATTACGCCAGCTTCGATTCCCGCGAGTGCCCCATGTGCAAGGCGGGCCAGCATATCGATGCACTGGTCAACAGCTTCGGCTATTCGGCACTGTAAGTCTCCTTGCCCGATCGTTTCATCCACTTCCCGCAGACACAAAGACCCGGCTGTCATCGGCAGCCGGGTCTTTTTCTTATTCTGCTTTTTTCGGGAACACAAACGGGTCGTGCAGGTAGACCAGCACGAGGTACGCCGCCATGAAGCACCAGATGATGGGCTCACAGAGGATGACGGCGTTATAGGCAAACTTCGGGATGAAGAAGAGCACAAATACCACCTTGCCCACCAGCTCGATGACACTGGAGAAGAGAGGCAGGACCTTCTGCCCCAGGCTCTGCAGAGCGTAGCGGGTGGCCAGCAGAACACCCAGCACCGAGTAGAAGGGCGCGTTCCAGAGCAGATACCGTGCGCCGTTTTCCAGCACCACAGGCTCGTTGGAGCCAGAGATGAGCCGCACCATCCACTCTGCGCCCAGCTGCATCAGAAAGATCGCCAGCACAGCCACCGCCACGCTGTACAGGGCGATCTCCTTCATGCCCTTGCGGACACGCTCCGGCTGGTTTGCGCCGCAGTTCTGGGAAACAAACGTGGAGCATGCCGATGCCATGGCCATGACCGGCATGCTGGTAAAGGAGAACAGCTTCCGGGCGGCGGTGTGACCGGCAATGACCAGCGTGCCCAGACCGTTGATGCCGTATTGCAGCACCACCGAGCCAGCCGAGACGATGCTGCTCATCAGGCCCATGGAGATGCTCTGGCTGAACAGCTCCCAGTAAAGGTGGCTGCCCACCCTGAAATGCTGTTTTTCCGGAAGCAGGATCTTCACTCTGAGGAAGATGTACAGGATGCAGAGCACCACCGAAACGCCCTGCGAGATGACCGTTGCCACAGCCGCTCCCTGCACCCCCATGCCCATCCTTGCAATGAACAGGAGATCCAGCACCACATTCAGGCCCGAGGAGATGAGCAGAAACACCAGCGGCATCACGCTGTTGCCAATGGCGCGCAGCAGGCCCGCGCAGAGGTTATAGGCGAACATGACCAGCACGCCCAGATCGATGGTCAAAATGTAGCGGTACGCATCGTCCAGGATCTCCGCCGGGGTGTCCAGCATGAGGAGCAGCGGGTGCAGGCCCAGCACACCTGCCAGCGTAATGCAAAGGGAAGCCACCAGACCGATGACCAGTGAGCCTGCCACGGTCTTTTTGAGCAGATCGTGATCCTGCGCCCCGTAGGAGCGCGCTGCAACGATTGCAAGGCCGTTGCCGATACCGAGGCCAAAACCGACCAGAAGCTCGTAGATCGAGCCGCAGGAGCCAATGGCGGCAAGGGCGGTATCGCCCAGCACATTGCCCACGATCATGGTGTCCACGGTGTTATAGAGCTGCTGGAACAGGTTGGAGATGAAGATGGGCAGCATGAACAGCAGCAGGTTTTTGAAAATGGGCCCGTGCATCAGGTCCACATTCATGCTGAAGGGGGATTTTTTCGCAGTTTGGGTCATAAGGTTCCTCACAGTTTACGGAAAACAACCCTCCCCGGCATTGCGCAGCAAAAACGGAGAGGGTTGTGCTTTATTTTTCTTTTACAGCTCCTGGGTCTCAAAGCCGTGGCCGGTCAGCACCTCCACGCTGGTGAAACCGGCAGCCTTGATGGCGGCGGCAGCTTCCTCAAAGCCGAAGGTCAGGCTGGAAACATCGTGGGAGTCGGAGGTGATGATGACCTTGCCGCCCATCTTGTTCCACTCCTCCAGCATCCATGCACTGGGGTAGAAGTCCTTGCGGTAGCCGCGGTAAACGCCGCCGGTGTTCACCTCCAGCAGGCAGTTGTGCTCTTTGGCTGCGTTCAGAGCTTTGAGGGCAGCGGCCCGGTAGCGGGGAGCCTCTTCATCAAAGAACTCACCCTCGCCGTTCAGCTTCTTGATGAGGTCGATGTGGGCCAGAATGTCCGGTCCCTTGGCGGCAACCTTCTCCACCTCTGCAAAGTAGGCCTCCACCGCGGCCAGCGGGTCACCGTCGAAATCATCAAAGATGCAGTCGTGCAGATCCTGCGGACGGAAGTCGATCTCGTAGTACTTGCCGGTGTTCTTGCCGTACAGGTGATGGGCCGCACCGATCCAGTAATCGTAGTTCTCGGGCTTGTCCTCGCTCAGGCTGTCCCACTCGATGCCGCAGAGGATGTCCACCTTGCCCTTATACTCTGCCTTGAGCTTTGCAATGGTGGCCTTGTACTGGGCGGTGCGGCTGGGGCTCATGCAGTACTCACGGTCCCGCTGCGTATAGCTATGGCCGGAGAAGCCCAGGGTCGTCAGGCCCTGTGCACAGGCGGCACTGGCCATTTCCTGCAAGGTATTTTTGCCATCGCACATCGTCGAGTGGCAATGAACACTGGACTTCTTATAATCTGCCATAACTAAATCACTGCATCCTTTCCTGTTTGACCTTGTGGTCAATGACGTGTCGTTTTTCCAGCTCACGGGTGATCTCTTCCACCGTGATGCCTGCCTGCACCATCAGCACCAGCACATGGTATGCCAGGTCGCTGATCTCATAGATGGTCTCAGCCTTGTCCTCTTTTTCTCCCGCAATGATGACCTCGGTGCACTCCTCGCCCACCTTTTTCAGGATCTTCTCCTTGCCCTTCTCGAACAGGTAGGTGGTGTAGCTGCCTTCCTGGGGACGATCCCTGCGGCCCTGGATGAGTTCGTAAAGCCCCTGCCAGCTGAACTGTTTGAGCTCCGGCGAGACATACACTTCGTTGAAGAAGCAGCTCTCGGCACCGGTATGGCAGGCAGGGCCATCCTTGACCACCTCCACCACCAGTGCGTCCTTGTCGCAGTCTGCGGTGATGGACACCACATGCTGGACATTGCCGCTGGTATCGCCCTTGCGCCAGATCTCCTGACGGCTCCGGCTCCAGAACACCGTACGCCCCTCGGCAATGGTCAGTGCCAGCGTCTCGGCGTTCATGTAGGCAAGGGTGAGCACCTCTTTGGTGTAGTGATCCTGCACGATGGCAGGAATGAGGCCCTTTTCATCAAATTTCAGTTCCATGGTCCATACTCCCTCCCCAAAGGGGATACTTACAGTTTATCCTAAAGTTGCCCGAAACGCAAGAGCTTACAGCCGCATTTCGACACCATTTTCATTCAGATAGGTTTTCAGATCGTGGATGGCCAGCAGTTTCTGGTGGAAAATGCCCGCCGCAAGGCCAGCGTCGATGCCCTTGTGGTGGAACAGCTCAAGGAAGTCTTCCTTTTTGCCCGCGCCGCCGCTGGCGATGATGGGCACATTCACCCGGGCAGCGACCGCGTCCAGCATCTCGAGATCGAAGCCGGTGCGGACACCATCGGTGTCAATGCTGTTCAGGCAGATCTCCCCCGCGCCATGCGCCACGCACCAGCTGATCCAATCCAGCGCGTCCCGGCCGGTATCCTCGCGCCCACCTTTGGCGAACACACGGAACTGGCCGTTCACCCGCTTCACGTCCGCCGAGAGCACCACGCACTGATCGCCGTATTTCTGGGCCGCCGCCGGGATGAGGCCGGGGTCCCGCAGAGCGCCCGAGTTGACGCTGACCTTATCGGCACCGCATTTCAGCACCCGGTCAAAATCCTCCAGCGTGTTGATGCCGCCGCCTACGGTCAGCGGGATGAAGATCTCGCTTGCCACCCGGGTCAGGATATCGGTGAACAGAGCACGGCCCTCAAAGCTGGCGGTGATATCGTAGAACACCAGCTCGTCGGCACCGGCGGCGTTGTACATCCGGGCCATCTCCACCGGATCGGCCACGTCCCGGATGCCCTCAAAATTCGTGCCCTTGACCACCCGGCCATTCCGGACATCCAGACAGGGAATGATGCGTTTTGTGATCATTTTCGTTCCCCTCCGTTTAATTCTGCACCAGTTCTACACAATGTTTCAGATCCAGCGCCCCGGTGTATAGGCTCTTGCCCAGGATCGCGGCAGCGGTGCCCATCTTTTTCAGTTCCAACAGCTCGGCTTCCGACGAGATGCCGCCGCTGGCCGTGAAGGCCACGCCCGGCACCTCTGCCGCCAGCTGGCGGTACAATGCCAGATTCGTGCCCTGCATGGCACCATCACAGGCAATGTCGGTGTAGATGATGGCCGTGCATCCGGCATCTGCCAGCCGCCTGCAGAAGTCCACGCCCTTTTCGGCGCTGACCTCCTTCCACCCGTGGATGGCAACCAATCCATCTTTGGCATCCACCCCCACGGCGATCCGTTCGCCGTAGCGCTTCAGCATCCGGGCCGTGAAATCAAAATCCGTCACGGCCACGCTGCCCAGGATGCAGCGATCCACGCCCAGAGAAAGGTATTTTTCAATGCGCTCCTCCGTGCGGATGCCGCCGCCCACCTCGATGTACAAGCCCCCCTGCTCTGCCAGCGCGGCAATGGATCTGTAGTTGGAAAGGGTGCCGTCCTTTGCGCCGTCCAGATCCACAACGTGGAGATACCTAGCCCCGGCCTCCACAAACTGCCGGGCCTGTGCACAGGGGTCTTCCCCGTAAACGGTCATACGGTCATAATCTCCCTGCGTCAGGCGGACAACTTTGCCGCCCCGCAAGTCAATGGCTGGGAATAGATTCATAGTTTCTCCTTTAGCGGCCTTACCCTCTCCGTCTTTGCTTCGCAAAACCGTCAGGCTTTGACTGAGAGGGCGAGCCAGTTTACAATTCTGCAAACGCTCTCAAAATGCGCAGCCCCGTCTCTCCGCTCTTTTCGGGGTGGAACTGGGTGCCGTACACCCTGCCCGCCCTGACCACGCCGGTCACGGGGATGGAGTAATCGCTGACAGCAAGTGTACTCTCGGTACAATTTTTGCCGTAGTAGCTGTGGACATAATAGACATACTCGCCCTCACGGATGTATCGGAAAAGCGGGTCATCCCGTACGATGTGCAGGGCGTTCCAGCCGATCTGCGGCACCTTGAGGGTTTTGTCTTTCAGGTCAGGTTCCAGCGGGCAGACCTCGCCTTTGACAAAGCCCAGACCCCCATGCTCACCGTACTCATAGCTTTTTTCAAAGAGCAGCTGCATTCCCAGGCAGATGCCCAGCAGGGGCTTTTGCGCCGCCTGCTCCCGGATGACCGGCACCAGACCGGTGGCCGAGAGCTTGTCCATGGCATCGCCAAAGGCCCCCACCCCCGGCAGGATGAGCCGGTCGGCCTTGCGGATGGTCTGTGCATCGGCGGTCACAACAACCTCCAGCCCCAGATGCGTCAGGCTGGAGCGCAGGCTGAACAGGTTGCCCACGCCGTAATCGATGATCGCGATCATACCAGCAGTCCTTTCGTGGAGGGGATCTCGTCCCGGTGGGCGGCATCAATGGCGACTGCCGCAGCCAGCGCGTGGCCCGCGCCCTTGAAGCAGGCTTCGAGAATGTGGTGGGTATTTTCCCCTGCAAATTGTACAAAGTGGAGCGTAGCGGGCACATTGCGGGCAAATCCCAGCCAGAACTCCGAGGCGCATTCCACATCGAAATCGCCCACCTTTTCGGTCTTGCAGTGGACATCCCAGTTCAGGGTGCACCGGCCCGAAAGGTCTACCGCGCAGAGCACCAGCGCCTCATCCATGGGCAGGTAGAAGCTGCCATACCGCTGGATGCCCCGCATCTCGCCCAGCGCCCGGGCAAAGGCCTGCCCCAGTGCAATGCCGATATCCTCAGCCGTGTGGTGGTAATCCACCTCCACATCCCCGTGGCAGGTGAGCACCAGGTCAAACCGGCCATGGCGGGCAAACAGCTCCAGCATGTGGTTCAGGAACCCACAGCCGGTATCCACCTCATAGCGGCCCGCACCGTCCAGATTCAGGGTCAGCTCGATCTGGGTTTCGTTGGTGTTGCGTTCCAGTGTCACTTCCCGCATGGGTCATTCCTCCATTATTTTGTCAAGAGTGTTCAGGAAGATCTGCATCTGCTCCGGCGTGCCGATCGTGATGCGCAGCCAGTTTTCAATGCGTGGGGCATCAAAGTGGCGCACCAGAACGCCCTTTTCCTTCAACTTCCGGTACAAATCGCCGCCGTTTTTCTTTTGTGTAGAGGCAAACAGGAAGTTGGAGCGGCTGTCCAGCACCGCAAAGCCCCGGGCTTCCAGCTGCTGTTTTGTCCAGGCCCGGGTATCCACGATGGCGGCACGGGTCTTTTCAAAATAAACGGGATCTTCCAGCGCGGCCTGCCCTGCTTTCAAGGTCAGGCGGTTGATGTTATAGGGGTTCAGGCTGAACTTGACCCGGTTCAGGTCCGCGATGAGGCTGGCGCTGCCCATGGCAAGGCCCAGCCGCGCACCGGCCAGCTGGCGGGATTTCGAGAAGGTCTGCACCACCAGCAGGTTGTCGTACCGGTCAATGAGCGGCACGCAGCTCTCGCCGCCAAAGTCCACATAGGCCTCATCCACAATGACCACATTGTCAGGGTTCGCTTTCAGGATGCCCTCGATGGCACTGCGGGGCAGGGCCAAGCCGGTGGGGGCGTTGGGGTTTGCGATGACGATGGTCTCGTTCAGGCCGTAGTAATCGGCGGGGTCAAGGGTGAAATCCTCCTTCAGCGGG
>OCQY01000426.1_pt1 | contig 13951 bp, 8 predicted proteins | sample 1538721 | NCBI WGS metagenome assembly OCQY01 (sample SAMN04571720, study PRJEB22368) | human gut metagenome | biome: human gut; material: stool | host: Homo sapiens | place: Luxembourg | collected 2012-08-17
AGCCTCAGTCTTCCAAACTGATTACGCGGGTTCGATTCCCGTCATCCGCTCCACTATATAGGTTTGTGGCTAGGGTACTACCCACAACATTGCCCGTAACACCACCGCCCGCAACAGAACACGGCCTTGGTGAGTCGTATGTTTGCGTTCACAGAAATTGCATGTAGTATGTCTCCGTGTATGCGTAGCGGTATGTGATACTGCACACATGCGGAGCAGTGGCATACTGACGGTCGTCAGTAACTCCGGCCCCCGCGCAGCGGCGGCAAATCCGCCTCAGTTCCCAGATGGTGGGACCGGCACGCCCCGTCGAGAAGAAAAGTGCGTTATCGCAGGGTGGATGACGAGGGTGCCACTTTTCAAAAATTCCAAGGTTCTTTTCAATGTCGGGTAAAAAATTCCCTCTACCCGGGTGTACGCATTCGTGCTTTTTGCTTAATACCGTAACGCCTTATAAGCGTAACGCCGGGTTTTGGCGTACGTGATCGTAAGAGACAGGCAAGGTTATGAAGAGAATTGCAGAATGGTTCGCAGCGGTAGGGGCCGCGGCGGGCAGGAAAGGCAAACGGTTAGTGGCGATCGTTGCCGCCGTGGCGATGCTCGGTGGCGTCGCCGGTGTGAGCGCGACCGCCATGGCGGACGATGGGAATGCCTCCACGACACAATCGCAGACCACCGATGAGAAGGCGGCCGCCAGCGCGCCTGCTCCTCTTTCCACCGAGGGAACAAACGGCGTGCCGGATGATCCGACGTTGTCTGCTCCGGCCCGCGAGAAGACCGTTACCGCCAATGAAGACGGCACGTACACGGTGGCGTTGAACGTCACCGGTGCGAAGAGCGCGGGTACGGGCGAGATCGTGACGAACCAGCCACTCGACATCGTGCTGGTGTTGGATGTGTCCGGTTCGATGGCCGAAAAGATCGCTAGCGGTTGGAACCAGCCTACGAAGATTGACTCGCTCAAGACCGCGGTCAATAAATTCATCAATGCGACGGCTGCAGAGAACGCGAAGATTACCGACCAGAGCCAGCGGAACCGCATCGCCCTGGTGAAGTTCGCCGGCACCGAGAAGACCAGCGTCGGCAATGACTTTTACCGCGAAGGCTGGTCCTCCTACAACTACACGCAGATCGTCAGCAACCTGACGTACGACGTCTCCGGACTGACGAGCACGGTTAACGGCCTGAGCGCGTCCGGCGCGACCTCCGCCGACTACGCCTTCAACCGCGCCCAGGCGGCGCTAACGTATCAGCCTCGCGCCAACGCGAAGAAGGTCGTCATCTTCTTCACCGACGGCGAGCCGAACCACGGCAGAGGGTTTGACCCCGACGTCGCCGCCACCGCGGTGAACAAGGCGAAGAGCCTGAAGGACGCCGGCACGACCATCTACTCGATCGGCGTCGTCAGCGGTGCCAACCCCGGCGACACCTCGAGCGACCTGAACAAGTACATGCACGGCATCTCCAGCAACTACCCGAATGCCACAGCAACGAATCGGCAGGGAAACGCTTCGTGGAACAGACTGAACCTCGGGCAGCGCGCCGAGAACAGCAGCTACTACAAGGCCGCCACGGATGCCGGCCAGCTGAACAACATCTTCGAGTCCATTTATCAGGAGATCACCAAGACGGCTGAGTACGCCGGCGTGACGATTCACGACAGGCTGTCCAGCTGGGTCGTGAGCTCCGACGCCGCCTCCGTGAATGGAGAGCCCGCGGGCTTCACGTACACGAAGACCCGGAACGGCCAGACCACGGCGTGGGCTGGCGCCCCGGAGGCGAGGGTTGCGGATGATGGCACCGTGTCTTGGCCGGTCATGTCCAACGACGACACGCTTGAGGACGGCGTCACCTACACGGTGAGCTTCAATGTCAAGCCGACGCAGGCTGCGTTCGACGAGGCTGTTAAGAACCACAAGGACGATGCCAATGCCTCCGGCGACAACAACTTCTACACGAACGACAACTCCAGCGCCACTGTCGACTACAAGACCGTGGTGACCTCCTCGCAGGGCGGCACGACGACGAGCGATCCGCAGACCGCCGCCTACCTGCAGAAGCCGACCATCACCCTTCCGGTCTCCAAGATTACGGTGACGAAGACTTGGTCCGACGACAACGAGAATCACGCGAATGATTCCGTGCAGGTCCAGCTCAAGCAGGACGGCGAGGATTATGCCAACGGTTCAGCAACTCTGAATGCCGCCGGCAACTGGACTCACGAGTTCACGGTGCCTGCCGGCCCTGAGGGGCACACATACTCGGTTTCCGAGGTCAAGGTTGAAGGCTATGACTCCAAGGTTGATAAGACTGACCTCAAGCTACAAGGTTTGACCGCACAATCCGGTGCCTTCACGGTAACCAACACGCCTTCTTACGTGACCTTGCCCGCTTCGGATGTCAAGGTGACGAAGGTTGTGCAGGGACATGCTGCTAATTCGGACTTCGGCTTCAACCTGAAGTGCGTGGATAGCACGGATGCGAATGCTGGTAAGTGCGCTGACGTTACCGGCTTGGCCAACAATGGACTGACTACGACTGTGTCCAAGGACGAATTGACTGCTAGCGGCGCGAGCGCGACGGTTGGCTTCGGCAATGGGGACCTGAAGTTCAGGGTTCCGACCGGTGCTGACAATTTGGTCTACACGTTCGAGGCTTCGGAGGACACCGAAAAGCCTGCTGCCGGTTGGAAGTATGACAACGATAAGGTGACCGTCAAGGTCACGGTCTCCAGGACGGATGCCGTTGTCTCTTACGAGTACGGCGAGAACGATTCCGACCGAACGAATACGGAGTCGGCACAGTTCACGAACAAGTATGTGGCTATCTCCAGTCTGCCGCTGACCGGTGGCACGACTGGTCGTGACTGGATGGTGTTCGGCGGTGGCCTGGGCCTGCTGGCCCTGCTGGCTGCTGCGGGCTACACGGTCTGGCGTAAGCGTCAGCTGGTCTGATTTCAAGAAACTTGAGGTGGTTTTGGCTCCTCTCGCTGAGGGGAGCTGGCCGCCGAAGGCGGACTGAGGGGGGCAATGAAGGCTTCCCTCCCGAAAAAACAATAAGGATTTGCGGATCACGGAGGCCCTGCTGTGGGTCTGCAGCCTCCGCGATTGCAAGAAAATCAATCACAATAAGGAAGAGAGGGTTTCTCATGAAGTTGAGGAAGCTTTTCGCGGGTGTCGCTGCTGCGGCCACCCTGCTCGGTGGCATGGCCTTCGGCGCCACCACCGCCAACGCGGCTGAGGCCAACATCTCCAGCACGACTATCACAGTCAACGCCACGGATGCAAACCAGTTCTACACCAAGCCGGTTGACACCGCTGACCTGCAGGCTAACCTGCGCATGTTCAAGTACGTTGAGCTCGCCAAGTATGTGTCTGATGGCAACACTGGCGTTGAGCTGGAGGGTTTGGTCTCCGGTGAGGCAGTGGATGCTGCTTTCGCTGCTGCTGGTTACAACGACCAGACCAAGGGTGATTCCCTGAACGAGTGGGCCTGGCTGGGCAACACTACCCTGACTGCCGCGCAGACCACCGCTTTTGTGAACGCGCTTAAGGATCTGGCTGTCACGGACATTACCCCGACGGCTTCTAACGGTGGCAAGACCCAGACCTTCACCTTCGCTGAGGGTGGTCTGTACTTGATTGTCGACCAGAGTGGAAAGCTGGTCGTCGAAGATAATGACACTCACAAGCTCGTGTGGAATGGCAATGCTCCGATTCTCGCTGGCACTGCTATCACGGTCGCCGCGCCGTCCGTGAACAACGCCACTGGCGTTCTCGCCGCTGCCGGCGTTGTCGACCTGAAGAGCAGCAAGGAAGAAACCACCAAGGCTGGTGCCGTGACTTGGCAGAAAGTCGACAAGAACGCTGCTGCTCTGACTGGTGCTGAGTTCCAAGTGTACGAAGGCGATGTTAGCGGTCTGTCCGCTGACGAGCTCAAAGCGAAGACTCCGCTTAAGTTCAATGGCTCTAACGGTGCGTATTCTCTGCCGACCGCCAATGCTGATGGCACTTACCCTGAAGGCGCCACGGACACACTGCAATCCAACGCTGAGGGTAAGTACACTCTGAACGGTCTTAAGCTCAACACCACCTACACCGTGATTGAGACGAAGGTCCCGACTGGCTACAACGGCACCTTCGTTGGCAAGTTCACGATCACTACCGGTGCAACCGCAGATGCTGCTGCCACCTTCGCTGGTAAGGATGCCTGGAACCTGTCCAAGGACAACAAGGGCACCTTCCAGGTCACCAACGTCAAGAACATCACCCAGCTGCCGCTCACCGGTGCCGCCGGAACCATGCTGTTCTCCGTGATCGGTCTGCTGATCGCGGGTGCCGCGGTGACCGTGTTCGTCAAGTCCCGTTCCACCAAGCGCGCTCTCAACGCGTGAGCTTGACTGCTGCTTATGACTGAGCAGCTATAACAATGGCCGATCTGATTATTCAGATCGGCCATTTGTCATATTGGCGGCATCTCAGACGGATGACTTGTGGACCATCTCCGAATCTTATGGGCAATGTATGGCATTTTGATTTGAATGTAATGGGGCCGGGCATCGAAAATAACTTGTGTTTCACCACAACAAACGTTTCACGCAGGCTCGGTAACAATCGCCAAGCGAACACAATCGTAGGGGAGGTGAAGGATGGGCCTGTATACCCCATTCGTGGGCCGATTATCGTTCAGTTGCCGTCCAGCCACTACTCAGGCTCCACTTAAACGGGGATAAAAACGACCCTACTAGGGGTTAGGCATGTCCGAATTATAAGTATTACTATCCCGAACTATGGCATTCACCCCATAATCAAGGGGGGTGTGCAATGAGCCTTCCAACGAGTGTAAGGGATGAGGATGACCAGTGGTGGAGGGACTTTTAGCCCCGAGGAGATCAAGTATCTGAAGTCGTTGTCGGCAGTGGCGGAAGCCACGGCGAAGCGCATCACCTATACCGATGATTTCAAGCGTTACTGTGTAGTCCACTACAACGAAGGTGCCTCACCCGTGCGCATGTTCCGTGAAGCCGGATTGGATCCGGCTCTAATCGGGTACAAGCGCATCGAACGTTGCCTTGCCCGCTGGCGTGAATCGCAAGACGAAATCCTGAACTCCGGCAATGCCAAAGCCGGCGTGGAAAATAAGCTGGGGGGGGGCTTCAGATTCGGAGCTTTTCCGCTCGGGAGCCGCGGGCGCACCAAACATTCCGGAGAGTGCGCGAGCAGCGAGAGCTTGGCGCGACTCGGCGGAATCGTCACTTCCGGCTGGTACCGGCAGCGAATCCGATTTCCACGTATCGCCCGAACGTCGCGCCATCATCTTCCCCGTCTCCCGCAAAGAGCAGAACAATGACCTACGCGACTTGCTGATTTCGCAGCAGGTACGTCGTATCGACGAACTGGAGCGTCAGGTCGACATGCTCGAGGCCCTGCTGCACGGCAGGCGGCGTAAGGAACAGGCTGCCAATACGTTGCCTGAGGAACAGACGGATACAGCGGCGGACAAGTCGCCGGATACAGACGGGCAACAGCAGTAGCCTGTCTGTATCCAATCAGTGCGCGAAACCACAGGGAACATCAGGTACTTGCCCAACACGCACGCTAAGATAGGCATCGCAATAATCGGCATGGCAATACATGGCAATAAGCAGGTAATCGGCGAGGCGGTGCATGGAGCAGGAATCCAACGAGCAAGAACCTAACGAGGCGACGGAAATCGTAGGCGGCAAAGTAGAGACCGTCGAGGTTTCCAGGCACCCCGAGGCTTCCATACCCGAGACTGATTTGTCTTTGGCTGATATCGAGCGCCGTCGCTCCCATCCGTTGCGTTGGGCGTTGATCATTCTTGCCGTACTGTGCGCCATCATCGCGCCATACTGGTTCGGTCGCTCGCTGGCGGTGAATAATACTGACTCCATTGTGGCCGTGCTCGGGGGAGTGTCTCCGCAAGGTATCGCACTGGTCGGTTGGGTGGCCGTGGTGATCACGTACGTCGGATTGGCGATGGCGGTGGTCGTCTCGCCGTCCTGGCCATGGCTGATCGTGTTCGTGCTCGGGCTGGCCTGTGAGCAGTTCATCGCGGGACTCAGCATGCTCAATCTCAACTTCTGGTATTCCACGTACGTGGTCTACGGCAAGCAGGCCGGTCTGGCGAATGCCGCGAACCTCGGCATTATGGGGGCGGCGATCGGCATCGCCGTATATGCCCTGGTGTTTGTTGGTCTGCTGGTGATTATCCGGAAGACCTCGCCGCTGAACGTACTGACCAAAAGCTGGGCGAGTTTCATTCTGTACTTCGTGATTGAAACCATCGCCCTGCTCGTGGTGTTGTTTGGCGGGTTACTCACCACTGTGTGAGCGCACGTGAGTCGCCGTACGTCGCTCAATACTCACCGCTCACTGCTCACCACCGCGCAAACCGTGTGCCCGATGTCTATTTAGAGGTGCAACACCCCTGTTGGTCCTGCAATTATAGCAGTTCGTCGGCGAATGCCTCGGCGGGCCGGATTCAATTTGTAAGCGCAACGCTTGTGTTCGGGCTGGCTGCCTTCGATTGTAGCTTGGCGATCTCCTCGTCCCATACCTCGTTGGGCGTTTTGTAGCCGAGGAGCTTCATCGGGGTGTCGTTGATCTCACCGACGATCGCGTCGAGGTCCTCCTGGGCCAAGTCCCCGAACCCGGTTCCTTTGGGCAGATAGCGGCGGATCCTGCCGTTCCTGTTCTCGTTGCTGCCACGCTGCCAGGAACTGTACGGGTCGGCGAAGTACGTGAGCATGCCCAGCGCCTCGTCCACCAGCATGTGCAGGCTCGCCTCCGTGCCGTTGTCCCACGTGCGGTCGACGCGCGCGGCCGGCGGCATGCCCTTGAATATCTCGTACTCGGCCCTGGCCGTGGCGGACGCGCTCTTGTCGTCGACGAGCCGGGCGAACAGCCTGCGGCTCCTGCGCTCCACCTGCGTGTTCATGCAGCGCCTCGACGGCGCGGCGCCGACCACCGTGTCCGACTCGAAATGGCCGAACCCCTTCCTGGATCCGACCGCCTCGGGCCGGTCCGCGATGGGCACGCGCATCGGGATGCGCGGCCCTTTCGCCTTCCTGCCCTTTTTCCTCGTCCGGCGTTTCCTGCCGCGCGCCAGGTACTGGCGCAGGTCCAGCGCCCGCTGCGGCTTGGCGTAGATCCACTGGCAGAGGCACTCGTGGCTGATCCGCATCGACGGGTCGCCGGCGTACCGGGCCTTCAACCGTCCCTCGATCAGTTCCGGGCTCCACCCCCTGCGCAGCGAGTCCAGCACCCAGGCGCGCAACGGGCCCGAATCCATGCGACGCGGTTTCCTGGACTCGCGCCGACGCCGGTCGGCCTTTCTCTGCGCGGCCAGCGCCGAATAGAACGGACCCGAGGTCCACGGCCCGGTCTTCAGCCGTTTCGGCCGGTAGGGACGGTACGACCCGTTCTCGTTGGACGCGAACCACAGGCCGCGCCTCAGCTCGCGGCTCACGGTGGACTTGTCCCGGCCGATCCTCTCCGCGGTTCGCCGAATGCTCAGATGCTGTTCGCAATGCAGCTTCTCGATCAGGATCCTCTCCTCGGACGACAGGTGCGAATACTGTTGACCCATGAGTGCAACACCTTCTTAAGTTAGAAACTTCGAACACTTCCAACCTTAGACAAGGTGTTGCACTTCTATTTAGAACCCGGGGCGTAAACACGATTGCCTTCAAAGAAGATGGTCGTGACTGTGCTGGAATCAATGTTCGGTGCTATGAAGCGAAGCGTTGGTTGTGTGTCTAAGCTGGCCGCATTGTTGAATGAGGCTCAACTTCGGGGTGTCGTTTTATCGGCTGTGATGTTATTGTGGCGCGACACGCCAGCTTTATAGGCGATGAGTGGTGGCATCAGATGAGTTCGCTTGTACGTCTCCATTCTTTGTTGAAATATGTTATGCAAAGTGTGTAATTGGCATATGAAACTGTCATATTTGATGTGTTGCGTTGCGTTTATGTGAACTTATTTTCATTGTGCATATCGTTATCAATTTGTTATCAAGGACGATCGCGAGTGAAATGCGCTCATTTATATAATGGCTGCTGCATGGCTGCCCTTGAGGGACGTTCCTCTGGCATGGCTTTGCAATGAGCCGCGATGTGGTCGTAACCAACGTGGGATTCGATTGTGCGGCGAAGAAAAAATGATGGGGGGGGGGAGTCGCCCTCCATCATTCAGGAAAGGGAACTGAATGGTTTATAACATTCACATATTGCAAACAAGGAAAACCGGTCGTGTGGTTGCTGCTGCGGCTGCATCCGTGCTGTGTTGCATGGGGGCTGTATTTCCAGCGACTATCGGAGTGACTGCGGCGTCGGCCGATGAACCCGTCGAATTGGTCGTCAACGGCGGATTCGAAGACGATCTTAATGGTTGGAAGTCTGGAACGGTGTGGAATAGCTCCGCATCGTCCATTGCCGTCACTGCGGATGATGTGCATGGTGGCAGTGGCGCCTTGAGCGTTACTGATCGTACATCCTCTGATGCTGGTGCAATCCAGTCTCTTGATGGCAAGGTGGAAAAAGGACAGACATATACCGGAAGTATGTGGGTCAAGGCCACGGAAGACGGTGAATTCAATATCACTGTTTGTTCGGGTAATGGTTCCGGATGTGACCAGATTGCGACCGGAACGGCGAAAGCGGGTGAGTGGACACAAATTTCAGGTACTGGAACGTTAGGTGGTAGTGGTGATTTCACCAGTCCCTCGCTGGTGATTGAAAACAAGTATGGCACGAGCAATGCCGACTTCATTGTCGACGACATTTCCGTAACCGGTTCGGATTCTGGTTCCTCATTCGTGCCGCCGACTACGGGTACGGCAACGGCAGCCAAGGCTTTCGGCGACTATTCAAACCCGATTATCGATTATTGGTATGGCGCCGATCCGTGGGCTATGGAATACAACGGACGCGTATATATCTACACTACGGGTGATGGCACTTCTGTGAATGCTGATGGCTCGTTGAATTATGACTATGAATATGACAGTACTGGGCAGATCAAGGACAATTCGTTCGCTCAAGTAAAGACCATCAATGTTCTGTCCAGTGATGACATGGTCAATTGGCGTAATGAGGGTTACATTCGTGTGGCTGGAGAACAGGGGGTGGCCACCTGGGCCAGCAATTCCTGGGCTCCTGCCGTCGCTCATAAGACCATCAACGGTAAAGAGAAGTTCTTCCTGTATTTCGCCAATGGCGGCAGCGGTATCGGTGTGCTGACCTCGGATTCTCCTGTTGGTCCGTGGAAGGACGAAACCGGTGAGCTGTTGATTAAGGGCGGTACTCCTGAATCCGCTGGTGTGGTCTGGCTGTTTGATCCCGCGGTGTTCGTGGATGATGACGGGCAGGGCTACCTGTATTACGGAGGTGGTGTTCCGACAGGCGAGGAAGAACATCCGAACACGGCTCGCGTTATTAAACTGTCCGATGACATGCTGCATACCGAAGGTGAGGCTCAGGCCATAGACGCACCTGCCATGTTTGAGGACTCCGGGATTGCCAAGATAGGTGGTACTTATTACTACTCGTATTGCACTAATTTCAGCCATGACAACGTAATTGATGGTAACACGGTCGGTTACGGCAATATCGCGTATATGACTTCAGACAACCCGATGGGGCCGTTCACTTATCAGGGTGAGATTCTGAAGAATCCGAGCACGTATTTCGGTGTTGGCGGCAACAATCATCACGCGATGGTTCAACTTGGCGACCAGTGGTATATGACCTACCATGCGCAAACGGTGGCAAAGGAATTGATGAACGGCGGTAATCTTGACGCGGCGCATGGCTACCGAAATACTCATCTCGATCCGATTACGGTTAACGAGGATGGTTCCATTGCCGATATTGCAATGACATATGAGGGTCTCTCTTCGGTGAAGAATCTGGACGCGTATCAAGATGGAGGCATTCCAGCTTCCACCATTGCATGGGATTCCGGCATTCAGAACGCATATGACCTGACTTCTGGTGTGCGCGTGGTCGATATGACTACAGACAATTCCGAAGGTCAGAAGCTCAGCAATATTAATAATGGTGAGTGGACGTCTTTGGCGAATGTCGATTTCGGGAATAACGGCGCCTCTTCGCTGACTGTGACTGCAGCTGGCAAAGCCGGAGGCATCCTTGAGATTCGTCTTGATGATCCGGATTCCGAACCTGTGGCTTCTATTTCGATTCCTGCCGGTGATGGATCCGAGTACGCCGATTACACGACCACCCTTGAGGGTGTGACAGGGGTGCATCATGTGGTGTTCTCCTTCAAATCCGATGGTGGTGCGAATGCTCAGGATGAGCTGTACGACATCACTACGTACACTTTCACGGAGTCGCAGGATGAAACTCCTTCGACTCCGGTGGACAAGTCTGATTTGCAGAGCGCAGTGAATGAGAATTCCGGCCTGAACGCTTCCGATTACACGGAAGAGAGCTGGAAGGTGTTTGCTGACGCATTGCAGAAGGCTCAGGCGGTATTGCAGGATGAATCCGCTACTGAACAGCAGGTTCAAGATGCGCTTGCTGCATTGAATAGTGCACGTGCCGGTCTGAAGCTGGCTGATGATTCCACTGATGGCAATGCTTCCGATGCCGTTGATGACACGGATGGCGTGGATTTGGCACAAACCGGTTCCTCTGTCTTGCCTGGTGCTGTGATTGTCGCTTGCTTGGCTCTCACTGGTGTGATCGTAGCGCGAGTGCGTCGCGAGATGCGCTAGTTACCTCTTGGTAATGCGGTCATCCCGTAGCGGCAGCCTCGGGATGACCGCACATGAAACCTAGAACTGGTACTTGTTCAAGCGTAAGTTTTGGCAGTGGTAATGTCCATCACTTATCCATATGCGGGAATGTCTTATCGTCATTCATTGCTGATTTGTGCGGGCATGCTATTGGAATACGCACTCGATGTTGAGTGCTTATCATGAAAGGTTAAAAGACTTATGAATTATTTACGACAAAAAATTTCGGCTAGTGCTATCGCGGTGTTGTCGACTTGTGGGTTGATTTTGGCGCCAATGCCGGTCTTTGCGGATGATTCAACGCCATCTTCAACGCCATCGGATGGCAGTTACACCACGACTGATAGCGGTGATGGCACGTATTCCATTCCCATGTTGAACACGGATGTTCCGGATATCAGTGTTATTCGTGTGTCGAAGGACGATCCGAATAACAAAGACGGTCGTGATGTGTATTACATGGTGAGTACCACTATGGAGCTCAGTCCCGGATCTCCAATTATGAAATCCTATGATCTGGTCAATTGGTGGATAGTCACGTACGTGTATGATCGCATTTCTATGAGCGATGCTTCATCCTTGCGCAATGGAGCTAGCTCGTATGGCGAAGGCGAGTGGGCTCCGTCGCTGCGCTATCACAATGGCCGCTTCTACGTGTTATTCAATACGAACAACCTTAATGGCGCTTATATCTACTACACCGATGATATTGAGAATGGTCCTTGGACGAAGATTGCCCTTAATCGGGGATTCCATGATCCGTCATTGTATTTTGATGAGCAAGGGAGTCCTTGGATTATCTCCGGCGTCAACCAATATAGGCTGTCCGATGATTTAACCACGGTGGTGGAGAGCCATGAGAATATCATCTCTGCCGAACAGTTCACTGATGATCTTGGTGAGACTCCTACCGGATTTGAAGGATCTCAGACTTTCAAAATCGGTGATTATTTCTATACTCCAACGATTTACTGGGGCAAAGACGGTCGTACGGTGATGCTGCTGCGCACCACTGATTTGCTTGATGGCTCCAAATACGAAGCCAAAAAGTATTATCTAGGTGCTTTCGCACAAGGTAGCCTTGTTGAAGTCGACAACGGTGATGGCACGACGTCTTGGCATGGATTCTTCTTCCGAGACACATATCCGACCGGACGTATTCCCGGTTTGATTCCTGCAACGTGGGGTGATGACGGATGGCCTGTGTTTGGGGACAATAATCAGGTAAGCGCGTCGGACACCTACGACAAACTGATTGATTTGCCTGCTGATTTGGAGAATCTGGTTCGCCAGCGTTCCCTGGTCAATTCGGACGATTTTGATAATGACGCGCCTCATCAGTCTTATCAGGATCAGGATTGGTGGACTCTGGAGGAGCCTCCTCAGGTTGACGATTCTCTGATTGGAATCGAGCTGGTGGACAATGGCGATTTCGAAAACGGGACTGAATCGTGGACCCCTCAGTGGAATGGTACGCTTACCGCGATTACGGATGGTTCTCTTTCTGGAACCACGAGTCTTGCTGTGACGAATCGTGGCGAATACAATGGCGCTGGCCCGGGTCAATCTATGGATGGAAAATTGCAGCAGGGCGTGACATATCGTGCCAGTGCAACGATTCGATACGACCATGAGATGGACGGCGTCGATTCATCGGCTGTGACTTCCCACCTGTTTTATGTGGCGATTCAATATGCAGACGGCACAATTAATCGTGTGGCCACAGGAACAGTGAAACGTGGGGAGACGACTACTATCACAGGTGAGTTCTCCATCCCATCCGACGCTAATGTGGAAGGTTCCAAACTCATTGTCGAAACCGCGTGGGGTGCGGAAGGCACGTGCATGGATTACGTCATCGACGATATTTCCCTGATCGGTCTTGCTGATGAGAAGGAATATCCGGTCGCCGAAGAATACCAACCCAATGGTTCGAATCTTGATTTGGTATGGGAATGGGGACATAATCCAGATAACCGATATTGGTCTCTCACTGATCGTGAAGGCTGGTTGCGTTTGACCAATGGGCACAAGGTTTCCGCCACGGCCAAATATATGAAAGGCACTTATGGCGACCTGACATATTTTGAAACCGCCCGTAACGTTTTGTCGCAGCGTACCTTTGGCGGATCCATGTCTGTGGAAACCCACATGGATGTCAGTCATATGAAGGATGGAGACACCGCAGGCCTCGCTACATATACCCGTAGTTTTGCCTATGCCGCTGTGCGTCAAGAAAATGGACAGCGAACGTTGGGTGTGGTCAAGCGTGTCTACGACAATGGCGTGAAGGACGCGGACGGTAATATCGTTGACGATACGATTGATCGTGACGCTGAAGAGGCCTTTGTATCGGGCGGCACAGTGACATTGCCAGATGATGCGACCAATGTGTGGATCAAGTCGGACAACACACTGGATAATGCGAGTGGTAAGTTGACGATTCAGTATTGGTACAGTCTGGACGGTAAGCAATGGTCCAAGCTTGGCGACGAGCAGGGGCCGCTGACTTACGATTGGAGCTTGTCGCACTTTAAGGGGTATCGAATCGGCTTGTTCAATTACGCCAAGGAGAATACGGGTGGTTATGTCGATTTTGATTACTATGACTTGAGCGACGTGTTGACTTCTGACGGCAAAGCTGTGGATACGTCTAAGCTGCGTTCGGCCATTGATCAGGCTGACTCTCTGCAGTCTGCGGAATATCCTATGGATGAGTGGGATAAGATGCTCACGCTACTTGATAAGGCAAAGCAGGCGTTGGCATCCGATCCTTCCACGCAAAATGAGGTGGATGCCCCGCAGCGTGCACTGAGTTTGCAGCTCGCGCAATTGGCGGTTGACCGTCAGTCTGGTGATGGCGGAAATCCTGGTGGTGGTGATCAGACCGGTGACGGTAACCAGTCGGGTAACGGCGATCAGACCGGTGATGGCGGCCAGCAACAGTCTTCTACTGCTGATGATAATTCATCTGAACTGTCATCAACTGGTTCGTCCGTAACACCGATGGTGCTGTCTGCAATTGCCCTGATGCTGGCTGGCATCAGTGTCATTCGGATACGCCGCTCTTCGCGCTGAAATATCGCCGCAGCCTGTTGGTTGCAGCGATTGAATGTGCGGAATCAGTGATGTGTCGCAATGGTGGGTTGTGCGAATGCTCGGCAACGTG
>OCQY01000427.1_pt1 | contig 13949 bp, 13 predicted proteins | sample 1538721 | NCBI WGS metagenome assembly OCQY01 (sample SAMN04571720, study PRJEB22368) | human gut metagenome | biome: human gut; material: stool | host: Homo sapiens | place: Luxembourg | collected 2012-08-17
CTACTTCTGCGACGAGGTGGAGAACTGCCTGCCCTACATTTTCGGTGCCAGCCGCACCATCTGCGACCTCGACCCGGATGCCGCCGACGAAAAGCGTCTGCTGCGCGGTACCATCGTCGCTGCCGTAAACAAGATGTACCTCGACTGCTGCTTCGTCGCCATGCGGCAGGAGGAAGCCCTCTGGCCGGGGATACTCGGCGACCTCGAATAAAAAGAAAAACGTCTGTACCTCCAAACGAAGTACAGACGTTTTTGTTATGCTCTGATTTTAGGTATCCTGCAGCTCACCACGGCTTGCAGCCTTGAGGTAAGCGAAGATGAAGCCGTCGAGGTCGCCGTCCATGACAGCGTCCACGTTGCCGGTCTCGTAGTTGGTGCGGTGGTCCTTGACCATCGTGTAGGGCATAAAGACGTAGGAGCGGATCTGGTGGCCCCATGCGATCTCGTTCTGGACGCCCTTGATGTCGTCGATCTTATCCATGTGCTGCTGCTTGGCGATCTGGTACAGCTTTGCCTTCAGCATTTCCATCGCGTAGTCGCGGTTCTGGAACTGGCTGCGCTGGGTCTGGCAGCTGACCACGACGCCGGTGGGCTTGTGGATCAGACGGACAGCGGAAGAGGTCTTGTTGATGTGCTGGCCGCCGGCACCGGAGGAGCGGAACACCTGCATCTCGATGTCCTCGGGGCGGATGTCCACCTGAATGGTGTTGTCCAGCTCAGGCATCACTTCCAGAGAAGCAAAGCTGGTCTGGCGGCGGGCGTTGGCATCAAAGGGAGACACGCGGACCAGACGGTGCACGCCGTTCTCGCTCTTGAGCAGACCGTAGGCGTTGGGGCCCTTGACCATCATGGAAGCGCTCTTCATGCCGGCCTCATCGCCGTCCTGATAGTCCAGCACCTCCACGGTCATGCCGTGTGCCTGTGCCCACTTGTTGTACATGCGGTAGAGCATCTCGGCCCAGTCCTGCGCCTCGGTGCCGCCGGTACCGGCGTGGAAGGTCAGGATGGCGTTGCTGTGGTCGTACTCACCGTTCAGCATGGTCATCAGCTGCAGCTCGTCCACGGCCTTGCCCACGGCGTTCACGGCTTCCTCTGCCTCGGGCACCATGTCGGGGTCATACTCCTCGTCCAGCATCACCAGCATGGTCTCGGCATCATCGTACAGGCCCTGCAGCTTTTCAAAGCGGTTCAGCTTGCCCTTCAGGTCGCCCACTTCATCAAAGACCTTCTTGCTCAGCTCAGCGTCATCGTAAAAGCCGGGGCGGCTCATGGTGTGCTCCAGCTCCTGCACACGCTTGCGGGAAGCGTCGATGGCCAGCGCTTCCTCCAGGTCCTTCACAGCGGTGCCGTAATCGGCCAGCTGCACTTTCAGTTCGTCAGTAGTAATCATATTTTAAGAATCCCTCAAAAGATACAGTTTATACACAGATACTTCATTAGTATACCCAGAATCCATGATAAAGTAAAGAGGAAAAATACTCAACCTACTGGAATTTTGAAGATTTTTGCCTTTTCTTTTCTCTTTTAAGGGAGTATAATAAGTTCAACTAGCATACTGGGAGGATCTTATGCCCAAATATTATGGCTGCCCCTGTGAGGGCTGCGGCAAGCCGCTGACACTGCAGGACGACATCGTTGTCTGCCCCGACTGCGGCGCGCCTTATCACCGCGATTGTTATGAAAAGCTCGGCCGCTGCATCCATGCCCCGGCCCACGCCGCCGGATACGAGTGGAAGTTCCCCTATCAGGAAAGTGAGCTGTGCACCTGCCCTGCCTGCGGCGAGCGCACCCTGCGCAGTGAATCTGTCTGCCGCTGCTGCGGTGCGGCCCTGCCCCCGGAGGGGGCACAGGAGCCCACCGACCGTGCCGATTCGGATGAGCACAGCGAGGAGTTTGATTACTCCACCTTTTACCGCCAGTTCCAGGAGACCGGGGCCCCGCAGGTAGACCCGCTGCGCCAGACCTATCAGGCCGCTTTTGGCAAGGAAGAGGTCATGGACGGCATCCCCTGCAAGGACTGGGCGGATTTCATCGGCCCGGCTTCCCCTGCCTACCTGAGCGCCTACTGCCGGATGCAGCTGTCCCACACCAAGACCTCCATGAGCTTTTCGGCCATGCTGTTCGGCCCGTTCTATTTCTTCTACCGCAAGGCGTGGAAGCCCGCGTTCGCCTTTCTGGCCGCCGAGCTGGTGCTGGCCCTGCCCACCTTCATTGACCTTTTGCAGATCACGGACAGCAGCCTGGCCCCGGGGCTTTCCACCTCCACCCTGCTCACCCTTTCCCGGGTCTGCTCGGTGCTCAGCTTTCTGCTGATGATCGTGCGCGGCCTGTATGGCAAGTGGCTCTACCGCCAGAGTGCCGCCGAGAAGATCCGCCGCATCCGCGCGGAGTTCCCGGACGCGGCACAGCGCAAAGCCGTGCTCTGCGCGCAGGGCGGCACCAGCTGGGCCGCCGTGCTCGGCTGTCTGGTCCTGCTCATGGTCATTGGCAGCGCGTTCACCCTGCTGCTTGGCCCCAATGTGGATGCCCTGATCCATCTGGTCTACGGCTGAGCGTTCAGCCTGAAATGATATGATGAAGGAGTTCCGAACCATGAAAAAAGTTACGAAGGCTGTCATCCCTGCCGCCGGTCTGGGCACCCGTGTGCTGCCCGCCACCAAGGCCATGCCCAAGGGGATGCTCCCCATCGTGGATAAGCCCGCCATCCAGTATCTGGTGGAGGAAGCCGTCAAGTCCGGCATCACGGACATTCTGATCATTCTGGGCCGCAACCAGAGCATCATCGAGGATCATTTTGACCGCAGCCCCGAGCTGGAAGAAAAGCTGGCCGCCCCCGGCAAGGAAAAGATGCTGGAGGAGTGCCTGGGCATCTCGAACCTTGCCAACATCTTCTTTGTGCGCCAGAAGCAGACGCTGGGCCTGGGCCACGCCGTGAGCATGGCAAAGGCCTTTACCGGTGACGATCCGTTCGTGGTCATCTACGGCGACGACGTGATCTGGGGCGAGGACCCTGTCTGCGCCCAGCTCATCCGCGCCTATGAGGAGTTCGGCCGCCCGGCTGCCGGTGTCTCCGCTGTGCCTTGGGCCGATGTGAGCCGCTACTGCAGCCTGAAGACCACCCCCATCCACGACAACTATTTCTTTGTGGATGACATGATCGAGAAGCCCAAAAAGGGCCAGGAGTTCAGCAACTACTCCATTCTGGGCCGTGTGCTGCTGACCCCTGAGATCTACGATATCCTCGCCCACACCAAACCCGGTGCAGGCGGCGAGATCCAGTTGACCGATGCCATGGCCGAGTATGCCCGCAACTGCGGCGGCATGACCGCCGTGGAGTTCACCGGCACCCACTACGACATGGGCAACAAGCTCCGTGTGGTGGAGGCTCAGGTGGAGCTGGCATTGCAGCACCCCGAGATCGGCGAGGCTTTCCGCGCCTACCTGAAGGAGTTCTGCAAGACCCTGTAACTGTCATTTTCCTTTCCATGACCCAAGACCGCTCTGCCGCCGGGCAGGGCGGTCTTTTGCTGCAATAACCCCGGCAAGGAATTGGTTGATACAAAACAGTTCCCGCGGTATACTGGGTGTGAATGTTTTTTATGTAAAGATCGTGCCAAAGAGAAAGCGAGGTTTTTTCATGGCAAATGCCGACCGCAGCGCAGAGCAGTTCCGCAAAATGACGGAGACCCCCATCCCGAAATTGATCCTGAGTCTGGCGGCTCCCACGATATTGAGTATGCTCATCACCAGCATCTATAATCTGGCCGACACCTTTTTTGTGGGCCAGATCTCCACCAGCGCATCCGGTGCGGTGGGCATCGTTTCCAGCCTGATGGCCATTCTCCAGGCGTTGGGCTTCATGCTGGGCCACGGCTCCGGCAGCATCATCAGCCGCAGCCTGGGCAGCCAGAACACCGATGCCGCCACCCGGTTTGCTTCCACCAGCTTCTTCACGGCGCTGGTGTTCGGCGGCATCATCACAGCGGCAGGCCTGCTCACCCTGCCCGATTTTATGATGCTGCTGGGCAGCACCGAGACCATCCTGCCCCATGCCTGTGCCTACGCGCGGTACATCCTGCTGGCCGCTCCCATTATGATGTCCAGTCTGGTGATGAACAACATCCTGCGCTATGAGGGCAAGGCCAGCTTTGCCATGATCGGCCTGGTCACCGGCGGCCTGCTGAACATCGCGCTGGACCCGCTGTTCATCTTTGGGCTGGGCATGGGCACCGCCGGTGCGGGCCTTGCCACGGCCCTGAGCCAGACCATCAGCTTCTGCATCCTGCTGTCCATGTTCCTGCGGGGCAAAACGGTCAGCCAGTTCCGGATCACGGCAGTCACCCACAGCCCGGCGGAGTTCGGCACCATCCTGATGACCGGTATGCCCAGCTTTGGCCGTCAGGGCCTGAACAGCATTGGCGGAATGCTGCTGAACATCGCCGCCCGGGGCTATGGCGACGCTGCCGTGGCCGGTATGAGCATCGTTTCCCGCATCTTCATGTTCATTATCTCGGTGGCCATCGGCACCGGTCAGGGTTTTCAGCCGGTGGCAGGCTTCAACTATGGTGCCCAAAAGTACCGCCGGGTGCAGCAGGCCTGCCTGTTCACCATGGCAACCAGCTTCTGCTTTCTCTCTGTCATTCTCACCGCCTGCTGGTTCAATGCCGAGACCCTCATCCGCCTTTTCCGTGATGATCCCGAAGTCACCGCCGTGGCCCTGCCCGCCTTCCGCTACCAGTGCTTTGCCATGCTTCTGCAGCCCGTGATCGTGGCGGGCAACATGCTGTTCCAGTCCATCGGCAAATCGGGCCGGGCCACCTTTCTGGCCTGCTGCCGTCAGGGCGTGTTCTTTATTCCGCTCATCCTCACCCTGCCCCGGGCCTTTGGGCTGCTGGGTGTTGAGATCTGCCAGCCCATCGCCGATGTGCTGACCTTCTTTGTCACCGTGCCCTTCCTCTTCCCCTTCCTGCGTCAGCTGGTGCGGATGGACGAAGCCGAGGCTGCCGAGGTCTGAGCGAACCCTGTAACAAAACTGTAACCATGACCGGACGTTCGATTGCAATTGAACGTCCGGTTTATTCGTGTTATAATCAGGATAGGAAAGTTAAATTCTGCCAAACCTGTGAGGTACGCTTATGAAACGTTCTGTTCTCCGCATCGGCTGTGCAGTGCTCAGCCTGTCTGCCGCGGCAGGGCTGCTGGCCTCCTGCTCCCTGCTGCCTCCGGCCTCGCCCCTGCCCGATTCCAAGCCCGCGCAGGCTGAGGAAGCGCCCGGCCCCGCTGCCGCTTCGCTGGACGACGGCAAGCTGCGCATCCTGTACAGCAACGGCTCCAACGGCGGCAACACCGTGCTCTGCGGCAATACCGTGTTGTATCAGGCCGCCAGCAGCGAGACCGTGTATCTGGTGCCGGATACCCTGACCGGCACCGTGCGGTACTATCTGCGGCAGTGGTCGGACCCCGGCACCCCCACCGGGCGGGCAACCGCCCTGTGTGACCGCAGCGGCAGGGAGATCCTGACCTTTGACCGTGCCTACGATGCTGTCCTGACCGGCAGCCTGCTGGTCCTGACCGCACCGGAACAGATGGCCTATGCCCCCTGCAACAACCACGCCGCAGGCGATTGCCGGGTGATCGACCTTGCCACGGGCGAGGAGCTGGCTGTGCCCGAAAACGCCTACGGATGCAGCATAGCAGGCAGCTATCTGGCCTTTGAAGTCTGCAATGTCCCGGCAGACTATGTGCAGGAAAACGAATGGGGCGATGATCTGACCGCCTACTGCGCCGTGCAGGTGCAGGATCGGCAGGGTGAGGTGGTCTATCAGGCAGAGCTGTCCGGCCTTTCCAACTTCTATGCCAGCAGCAGCGACAGCTCCGTCCCCACCGACTGGCTGGTGGTGAGCCACTACAATGAGGATGGCACGACGGGTGCCGACAGCCTGTACAACCCCACCACCGGCGAGGAGCTGACCGGTTACCAGCAGTACACCGGTGCAGGCACGGTCAGCCTGTATCACGATGGCAGATATCAGCTGGTGGATCTGGTCAGCACGGAGCAAAGCGCTGTGCTCTGCGAATATGACCAGCCCATCCGGTATTATGTGCCCGGCGCGGCAGTCACGGAGCCCGAAGTTTCCACCCCCGAAATGGCGGGGCGGTATCTGTTCCACGACCTGCTCACCGGCGAGGAGAAAGACCTCTACGATGCCAATACGGATGATGCCACGTTGGCCATCTATGCCGTAGACGGCACCGTGCGGGTGTTCGACCTGCAGACCGGTGTTCTGCTGACCGATACCACCATCGACCCGGTGGAAAATCAGGTGCGTACCCATATTTACCCCGAGGGGAACGGCTGGGCCTGGGTCCAGCAGGATGACAATGACAGCTATGACGCAACGGCCATCCACATCTGCGGGCCGGACGGCATCCACAAGACCCTCGACCTGGCCAAGCTGAATGAGACCTACAACTACTACTCGCCCCTGCTCTCCACTGAGGACGGCATCTACTTCTACGGCTGCTACAATGGCCCCGGCAGCAGCTGGCTCTACGATGTTCTGGACAGCGACGGCGATGTGGTGGTAAGCGGTATGCGCACTTGTGCCGGGTACTACGCCAACAGCGTCAACGGCCTACCCGAGGGCGTGTTCGCTGCCGTCAAGGGCTTTGAGAGCGGCTGGATGGACCTGACCGGCCAGTGGCTCTACGCCGAGAGCATCTTCGCTTCCAGCAACGACGAAATGGACAACGGTTTCTTCTAAGGAGGTTTTTCCATGCGTACTGTCAAAATTTCCCGCCGCGCGTTCCTGACCGGTCTGGGTCTGGCATCCACGGCCGCCCTGCTCTCTGCCTGCAATACCGTACCTGCCTCCTCTCATTCGGGGGCGGCCCCGTCTCAGCCGGATTCTGAGGCACCCTCCTCTTCTACCGCCAGTGAAGTGCCCGCACAGCCCATCCTGAGCGTGGATGAATTCCCCATTACGGATGGCAGCACGGCCTGCATCCCGCTGATTGCACAGATCATGGCCGATACCACCGGGCTGGATCTGGAGACCGCCCGGAGCGCCGTGACCACCAACACCACAGCCCAGGCCTGGCGCAACTTGGGCCTGTACGGCAACAATTACGGCGATTCGGTCAAGCTCATCATCGCCTACGAAGCCCCGGAATCCGTCAAGGAGGAGCTGAAGGCTGACGGCGACCCGCTGGAGCAGAAGGCCATTGGCCGGGACGCGCTGGTGTTCATCGTCAACGAGGACAACCCTGTACAGAGCCTGACCCTGCAGCAGCTCAAGGACATCTACGCCGGAACGATCACCAATTGGAAGGATGTGGGCGGCAAGGATCAGGAAATCATTGCCTTCCAGCGGCGGGCGGACTCCGGCAGCCAGACCCTGTTCCAGAAACTGCTGATCCAGGGCGGTCCGCTGATGGAGGCCCCCACCGAGCTGGCCCCCACCGCCATGGGTGAGCTGGTGGACAGCATTGCAGAGTATAACAACTCTGCCAACGCCATCGGTTTCTCGGTCTACTACTACATCGACCAGATGTACTCCAAGCCCGGTCTGCGGCTGCTGGCCGTGGATGGCGTGACTCCTTCCAACGAGACGATCGCCGACCAGAGCTACCCGCTGTGCAACGAGTTCTATGCCGCCATCCTGCAGGATTCCGATGCCGACAGCCCGGAACGCAGGATCTACGAATGGCTCTCCACCGATGCAGGCCGCTCCTGCATTGAGCGCTCCGGCTATGTGGCCGTCCAGTAATTCCCAGAAAATTCGGCACATTTCATTGACTTTGCTCAAATCCTTTGCTAAACTTAAGAAAAGTTTGTCAGCTTTTTTCGTTTCACGATCTTGAGCAAAGGAGATGCCGCATCATGTCCCATCCTTCCGACACCCTGCACTCCTCCCATGTTGAGAGCCGCAGCCGCAAGGCACTGCGCAGCTACATCATTCAGGCCTCCACCCTGCTGGAGATCGTGCTGTCCGGGCTGGTGCTCATCGGCCTGCTGCTCAGCTTCATTCCTCTGCTCAAGTGGATGCCGGGCCTGCTGTTTGATGGCAACGATGTAGAGATCCGCGGCTTCCTTGAGCGGGCGCTGGACATTGTCATCGGCGTGGAGTTCATCAAGATGCTGGCCAAGCACAGCCCAGGCAGCAGCCTGGAAGTGCTGCTCTACGCCATTGCCCGCCACATGGTGGTCGGCCACGAATCGGCTCTGGACAACCTCATCAGCGTGGGTGCCATTGCATTGATCTTTGTCGTGCGCAAGTTCTTCTTTGTGCCGGCCTTTGGTGCCCACCTGCCTGACGGCAAGCCCGCCCCGGACCTGACCCCCAACCAGAGCGGCATCCCCGCCGAGGAGTTCCGCACCCGCCTGCGCCAGCGCATCCATGCAGAAGCTCTCGCCGACGAGGAGGACGACGACGAGGAGGACGAGACCGAGGAAGTATAATCCCCCAGATACAGCAAAACGAGGACGGCCAATGGCTGTCCTCGTTTTTTGCTTCAATCGTCGTAATGTCCCTTGCACTGGTACACTTCGATCAGATCATTTTCAATGCGATAGACCAGCCGGTTTACATCATCGATCCGGCGGCTCCAATACCCGCTGAGATTTTCTTTCAGCCCTTCCGGTTTTCCAATGCCTTCATACGGGCTGCGCGAAATATCCTTGAGCAATGCGTTGATCCGTTTCAGCGTCTTTTTATCCTGAGACTGCCAATACAGATATTCCGCAAAGGCCCGCTCCGTGAAGGTGATCTTACTCATGTTCCATAGCCTCAAGCTCTTCCAGCGTTCTCGTTACAGTCTTTCCCTGACGCATTTCCTCAATGCTGTCATTCAGGGCGGCCATATTGGATGCACTATAAAAGGGATCCATCGAGACTTCAAACGGAATGCGTTTTTCACGCGTCATCTTCTTGGCCAGCATGGTGATGGCTGTTGTCATCGAAAGACCCAGTTCATTGCAGATCTCATCAAAATCCCGCTTCAGATTCTCATCCATCCGGACACTTACCGTCGTCATACTCTCACGCTCCTTTGTCACTTTTATTATATTCATATTGTGCAGCATTGTCAATACATCGTTGCACAGATTCGCACAAAAGAAACACCCTGTACATTTCTGCACGGGGTGTTTCTCATTACTGCATCTTAAAATTCAGATTTATGCGTTGGTCTCGCCGCCTTCAACGACCAGCTCATCCTCATAGTCAAGGCCGTAGGTATCTACCAGCGTCTCCTCGTAATCCTTGTGGAAGAAGCTCTCCTCGCCCAGGCTCTTGATCTCGTCGTTGATCCAGTCCAGCAGGGTGGTGTTGCCCTTGCTCACAGCGGGGGCAATGGTATCCTGGCTGCCCAGAGAGGGGATGCCGACTGTGTAGCCGGAGTTCTGCTTTGCAAAAGCGATGACCTCGGTGTTGTCGTTGGCCCATGCAGCGCCATTGCCATTTTCCAGCGCGTTCTTGGCGGTTGCATAGGAATCATACTTCTGCAGGGGAATGTCGGGATATTCCTTGGTCAGGTAGGTCTCGGCGGTGGTGCCGGAAATGACGATCATCTGATCGTCGGCGTTCCAGTTGTCCAGGCTGGTGATGACATTGCTGTCGGGAGAGATGACACCCAGTGCAACGTTCATGTAGGGCAGTGCAAAGTCCACCTCCTCGGCGCGCTCGGGCGTAACGGTGAAGTTTGCCAGAATGATATCGACCTTGCCAGTCTGCAGGTACTCAATGCGGTTGGCAGCCTCTGTGGAAACGAAGTTGGCCTCCACACCCAGATCCTCGGCCAGGCGGCGGGCGAAGTAGACATCATAACCCTGATACTCGCCGTTCTCATCCACATAGCCAAACGGGTTCTTGTCGGAGAAAATGCCGATGTTCACGGTGCCGTCTGCCTTGATCTCGTCCAGCGTGCGGAACACGTCACTGCCAGCAGCTGCGGCAGAGCCGGAAGCGGCAGAAGAGGAGGATGCGCTGCCGCCGCAGGCAGAAAGCAGAACGGCGGTGGAAACTGCGCCCAGACCCAGCAGGAAGGCACGGCGAGAAATCTTGTTAACTTTCATGGTAGTAACTCCTTTCCTTTCTTTCCCATATAAAAATCTATCCATGATCTGTGACATCATTTCACAGCATCAGACAAAAAGGTTCAAAGTGGAAATGGGCTGCTGCGCATTTCTCACTGCTTTGCAACCGTATCAAAGGTGAACGTGCGCAGGAAGCGCTGTGCACGTTCGGTCTGCGGGTGGTCGAAGAAGTTTTCCGGGGGCGCTTCCTCCACAATACGGCCATCGTCCAGAAACAGCACCCGGCTGGCAATTGCCCGGGCAAACTGCATCTCGTGGGTGACGATCACCATGGTCTTGCCCTCACGGGCCAGGTCGAGCATGACATCCAGCACCTCGCGCACCATTTCAGGGTCAAGGGCGGCGGTCACTTCGTCGAACAGCAGGATCTCGGGGTGCATACAGAGCGCACGCACAATGGCGACACGCTGCTTCTGACCACCCGAAAGCTCCCGGGGGTAGCTGTTCTTTTTGGCCAGCAGGCCCACGCGGTCCAGCAGGGCCTCGGCTTCCTGCTGCACCTCAGCCCGGGGGCGCTTCTGCACCTTGGTGGGGGCCAGCAGGATATTTTCCAGCACGGTCAGGTGCGGGAAAAGCTCATAGCTCTGGAACACCATGCCGATGCGCTGGCGCAGGGCCTCCAGATTCTTGCCGCCGTAGGCGACCGTCTCACTGCCCAGCTTCACCCGGCCCGCCTGCACCGGCTCCAGACCGTTCAGACAGCGCAGCAGGGTGCTTTTGCCGCAGCCGGAAGGGCCCACCACAACGATGACCTCACCGGGCTTGACGGCAAAGCTGACATTATCCAGAACATTGGTCTTGCCATCGTAGCTTTTTACCAGATGGTCTACAGTCAGGATCGGCTCTGCCATAACAGTCACTTCCATTTCTTTTCGAGGTAACCGGCCAGCAGGCTGATGGGCCAGCAGGCCAGAAAATACAGGATAAACACGGTGAGGTAGATGCCAAACGCCGCGTTGGGGCTGGCGGTGCGGTTGGCCTCAATGATCTGCTGGGCCACCTTGAGCACCTCCACCACACCGATCATCAACACCAGGCTGGTGGTCTTGATCATGCGGGTGATAAGGTTGATGGACAGCGGGATGAGCCGCCGCACCGTCTGGGGGATGATGATGTACCAATAGGTCTGCACCCGGCTCATGCCCAGCGCCTCGCTGCTCTCATACTGATGCTTCGGGATGGCGATGAGGGCACCGCGGACGAGGTCGCTCATCTCGGCCGTGCCCCAGAGCACGAACACGATGACCGCCGCCGTCTCGCCGGAAAGATCCCAGCCAAAGGCCCGCGTGGTGCCAAAATACACCAGAAAGAGCAGCACCATCTGGGGCATGATGCGGATGAATTCCAGATACACCCGGAGGATGGTTTTCAGGATGGGATTTTTGAAAGTCATCAGCACACCCAGCAGGATGCCCAGCGGCAGGCTGAGAAGGACAGACACAGCGCTGATCTTAAGCGCCACGCCCAGACCGCCCAGCAGGCGAACCATATTTTTGCCCTTGAGCAGGACTTCAAGACCCAAATCCAGCATAGCGCAGCCTCCTTTCCAGCCAGCTGCCCAGCAGGGACACCGGCAGCAGGATGATAAGGTAGAACACCACCAGCAGGAAAAGGTTCTCGGCCGTCTTATAGTACAGGCCGATGAGATCCTTTGCCGTGAACATCAGGTCCATCAGGCTGATGGCGCTGAACACGCTGGTCTCCTTGAGCAGGAAGATCACATTTGCCATGAAAGCCGGCATACTGGTGGACATGGCCTGCGGCAGAATGATGTAGCGCATGGTCTGCCAGCGGTTCATGCCAAGGCTGTAGGCACTCTCGGTCTGGATGGGCTCAATGGCTTCCAGACCGCTGCGGAACGCTTCGGCCATGTAGCTGCCGCCCAGAAACGCCAGACCGGCAATGCCGCAGATCTCGGCATTGGTGCGGATGCCCACCTTGGGCAGGCCATAATAAATGAAGAACAGCTGCACCAGCAGCGGTGTGTTGCGGGACAGCTGGATGTAAACACCCACGATCTGCCGCAGAACGGGCACCTTGTCATACTGGATCACTGCGCAGGCAAGGCCAATGATGATGGCAAAAATGATGCCTGCAACGCCCAGCCGCACGGTAAGTACAGCGGCCTTCTGGTAGAGCGGCAAATATTGCTGGATCGCATTCCAGTCCATTGCCGGATTCCTCCCTTGTATCCTGATTTGCGGGTCAAAACAAAACGCCCGGAAGCTCCCTCTTCAAGTAAGCTCCCAGGCGGTCAGCGACAGATCCTTCTGCGTGTTCCCACACAGAATATGCAGATATGCTCACACGGCATACCATACTGCAGGGCGGCCGGTCCGGGAAGCGTTTGCGGTACAACAACACATTGCGCAACAACACATCATAGCCGTTTCCTCCCTGAATGATCTCAATTTTCGGATTTGCTCGACCCGATGCACGTAGTTTACACCCTATTACCCATTATGTCAATATGATTATGGGACTTCTTTCGATTCTTTGCTCATTCAGCCTAAAATCATCTCATTCCATGTGTAAATTTTATTCATTTTTCAACTTGACCGTATGCGTCGTGCGGACAGCAAAAAGCCCTCCCATCGGGGGAGGGCCGGGCCGGATAAAGATTTTTTAGGAAAGTTTAAGAAACAGCCGGTTTTGCTTTCTGCTGCCATATGCTCCCCTCCTGCCTTTTCTTTTATAAATAAGTATCATGATCTCCCGGGAAAAGTGCAACCCAAAGGCACCGGCTTGTGCAAAAAAGCCGGTGCCTTTGGGCGGGAATATTTTACAGGTTCAGCAGCACATTGGCCCGGAAAACGTTGCCGCCCGTTTCCACCGTCAGATTGCCGTGATACCTGTGCACGGCAGTTTCGACGGAAACAAGGCCGATGCCCTGTCCGTCATGCTTGGTAGAGTGCAGAACGCCGCCCTGCTTTTTCAGCACGCCATCGTAGCGGTTCTCCACCATCAGGCCCATCATGGCCGGGCTGAGCATCCGGGCCAGCACCTTGACCTGCCGTTCTTCCGGCGGCAGCTTCTGGCTGGCATGGAGCGCATTTTCCAGCAGGTTGCCAAGAATGGTGCACAGGTCGGCCTCCGGCAGGGGCAGGAGCTTAGGCAGTTCCAGCTTCCATTCGATCTGGAAGCCCTGTTTCCGGGCCTCGTAGTCGTAGTGGCCGGCAAGCGCATCCACCGCAGCGTTGACGCACAGGGTGGGTCTGGCATCGCTGAGTTCGCTCTCGTACTGGCTCAGGTAGCTTTTCAGTTCATCCAGCCGCCCGGCCTCGGTCAGGCCGGAGATCACATGCAGGTGCTGGCGGAAATCGTGCCGCAGGTGGCGGGTCTGTTCCAGATAGCTGCGCAGCTCCATATAGCGGCGGGACTCCACGGCCAACAGCTGGTTTTCGCGGTCCAGCTGGGAGCTGCGGGCATACTCCTTTGCCACGCGGTACATCTCGTACAGCAGCAGAAAGATGCCCAGCAGCGAGATGCTCACTGCCAGCACCGCGATGATGCGGATGCGGTTCATCAGGATGACGCCGATCTCCTTCGGCATACAGAACACCAGAAACGCCGCGTACAGTGCCGGCAGCGGCCATGCCGACTCCCAGAAGGCTTCGCCGTGGTACTCCTGCAGCAGCCACCGGCTCCAGCGCACTGCCGTAAAACGGAAGATGGCGCTGAGTATCACCGAGAGGGTCAGGCAGATGACCGAGGTGCTGGGCAGAAACACCGGCTGTGCATTGTCCAGCTCAGCTTCCGCGTTCAGCACAATGGCAAGCAGGGTGCACACAGACATCATCACTGCCGACACGGAGAGATCGGAAGAGCGTCGTGTAGGGAAAGAGTGTAGATC
>OCQY01000437.1_pt1 | contig 13819 bp, 10 predicted proteins | sample 1538721 | NCBI WGS metagenome assembly OCQY01 (sample SAMN04571720, study PRJEB22368) | human gut metagenome | biome: human gut; material: stool | host: Homo sapiens | place: Luxembourg | collected 2012-08-17
TCTTAAATTTCCTGCACGCTTTACCATGTAAAAGCAAATATATTTCATCGTTTTTACACGGCAGACTTTGCTTTTTGAAGAAAAAGCTGTGTGTGTTCCATTGACATCTTTTTATTTCAATGGTACAATATATGACGTGTTAAGGTTTTGCGGGAGGAGCACAGGTGCAGACAGAGGGGTCTGTTTCTGCGCTCTTTTGTATTCCCTGGCAATACAGGATTCAAAAAACCTCCGCAGAATAGTGGGAAAACAGCAGGACATCCCGCCCTGCACCATGCACTGAAGCACGGAATTATTATAGGGAGGAAAACACAATGAACAACAACTACGAGTCTCATGCAATCAGCCGCCGCAGCTTTCTGAAGGCTTCCGGTGTCGTTGGTGCCGCCGGCATTCTGGCCGCCTGCGGCGGCAACTCTGGCAGCAGCTCCACCGCTGCTTCCTCTGGTGCTACCAGCGCTCCCAACACCACCGGCGCTACCCCGCTGAAGGAGTTCATCTCCTGGGAGAGCACCAACCGTGAGCTGGAGAGCTGGAACATGCTGTACAGCCAGATGGCTTCCGACATGAATGTCACCACCAACCTGTGGGAAGGCCTGCTGAGCTTTGACTGCTACGGCAAGGCTGTGCCTTCCGTGGCCAAGGAGTGGAGCCACAATGAGGACTCTTCTGTTTGGACCTTCAACCTCCGCGACGATGTGGACTGGGTGGATGTGAACGGCGAGGTCAAGGCTCACCTGACCAGCAAGGACTTCCTCGTGGGTCTGGAGTGGGTGCTGAACGCAGCCAAGAACCAGGCCAACAACACCTCCATGCCCAACGAGACCCTGACCGGTGCTGCTGATTACTATCAGAAGACCAGCGATATGGGCGATGCCGCTGCCGACCTGACCTACCAGGATATGCTGGATGCAGGCGTGGGCGTTGAGGCTCCGGACGATTACACCCTGGTCTTCACCTGCAAGGATCCCTGCCCCTACTTCGATACCGTTGCTGCCTACACCAGCTTCTACCCCGCCTCTGAGGATCTGATCAACGAGCTGGGTGTTGAGGGCTTCCGTGCCTGCGATTACACCAACATGTGGTACAATGGTCCCTATGTGGTGGAGGAGTTCATCAGCCAGAACACCAAGAGCTACATCCCCAACCCCAACTACTTTGGTGCAAACGATGTGTCCCGTTTCGACCGCTTCACCGTCACCATGATCAGCGACGGCACCGTCACCTTCCAGCTGTACCAGAACCGTGAGCTGGACGAGATGGATGTGGGCGAGAGCACCCTGACCACCATCCAGGCTGATCCCAACAGCGAGTACAATGCTCAGCTGTGTGAGAAGCGCCCCAAGAAGTTCAGCTTCCAGATGCACTTCAACTACCAGAAGAACAACGAGGACGGCACCCCCGACGACAACTGGAACAAGGCCATCGCCAACACCGCCTTCCGTCAGTGCTTCTACAAGGGCCTGAATCTGACCAACTACTATGCCCGTACCAACAAGATCAACCCCCTGAAGTGCGAGAACGACTACTACACCATGCCGGGTGTCTGCTATAACACCCAGGGCCAGGAGTACACCACCCTGGTGGCCAAGGAGATGGGCTTCGACGGCGAGGCTTACGACGGCAAGACCATGATCCGCCTGCGTTCTAACAACGGCGACATTGCTGACCTGAAGAAGCAGGCCATGGACGAGCTGAGCGCCATCGGCGTCACCTTCCCCGTCCACGCTGCTTACCACATCATCGCCGGTTCCACCACCGCTCTGGATACCGCTACTGTCCTGAAGCAGTGCTTCACCGACAGCTTCGGCGATGACTTCATCGTGCTGGACATCAAGACCTTCGTCTCCTCCATCACCCAGGAAGTCCGTAATCCTCAGCTGCAGAGCTTCGTCATCAACGGCTGGGGCGCTGACTACGGCGATCCTGTCAACTTCGTTGGTCAGGAGATCCTGCACGACGACAACGCTTACTACAGCTGGTACTACTCCAACATCGCCAAGGTCGTCGAGGCCGGCCCCGCTGACTGGCAGAAGGATCTGGTGGCCTGCTACGAGGAGTTCACCGATCTGGTCAACACCGCAAAGGCCATCGTTGATGATACCGATGCCCGCTACGCTGCCTTTGCAAAGGCTGAGGCCAGCATGCTGAACAGCGTTCTGGCCTGCCCCTGCAACTTCGATGTTTCCTGGACTCTGACCCACGCCAACGAGTACAGCAAGATCAACGCTATGTATGGTCCGTGCAACTACAAGGCTGTCAACTGGGAGACCAGCGAAGAGGCTTACACCACCGAGCAGTACGAGGAGTTCGCCGCTGCATTCGACGCAGCTACCAAGGCTTAAGTTCCCCGTTTCCCCGCCCGAAAGGGCAAGAATAAAAGTTAAGGGTTCGATAACATGTTAAAATACACGGTTAAGCGGCTGCTCCAGTCGCTTGTCACAATCTTTCTGATCGCAACAGCAGTTTTCCTGATGATGCGCTGCCTGCCGACGGACTACTACTTCACTGAGGAACAGCTCATGAAGTTTACCGATCAGCAGAAGACCGCCGCTCTGGAAGCAGCTGGCCTGACCGATCCCATCCCCACCCAGCTGGTCAAGTTCTATAACAACCTGCTGCATCTGGACTTCGGCACTTCCCGCCGCATCCAGAACGGTGCCCCGGTGGTCAAGGTCATTGGTAAAAAGTTTGGTGTCTCCATGCGTCTGGGCCTCATCGCCTCCGGCATCTCTCTGGTGGTCGGTGTGCTGATGGGCATCCTGCAGGCGGCATTCAAGGACAAGGTATTCGACTGGATCGGCACGGCCTACACCGTGTTCGTCAACGCGGTCCCGTCGCTGGTGTCGTATTCTCTGGTGCTGGTCTTTGGTTCCAAGTACCTGGGATTCCCCACGCTGTATTCCACCCGCAATGTGAGTGCTTCCAGCGTGCTGCCCATCACCTGCCTTTCGCTGGCATCCATTGCAGGCTATGCCCTGTGGACCCGCCGCTACATGGTGGATGAGCTGACCCGCGACTATATCAAGCTGGCCCGTGTCAAGGGCCTGAGCTCCCGCGAGATCATGTTTAAGCATGTTCTGCGCAACGCCATGGTTCCCATGGTGCAGTATATCCCCCAGTCCATCCTGCTGACGGTGGGCGGCTCCCTGCTGATGGAACGGTTCTTCTCCGTTCCCGGCATGGGCCCCCTGCTGACGGATGCCATCCAGCGCTATGACCTGAACGTTGTGCAGACGCTGGTCATTCTCTACGCTGTGCTGGGCATCGTGGGCGTGTTCCTGGGCGATGTGCTGATGATGGTGGTTGACCCCCGTATTACTCTGACCGGAAAGGAGGAGGCTCGCTGATGGCTAAGGCATCGGATTTTGAGGGCAAGAAGCCCGAAGAACTGTTCTACTTTGTGGATTATTCCCCGGAAGAAGCTGAGCGCATCGGCTACTCCAACTATTCCTACTGGGGTTCTGTCATCCAGAACTTCCTCAAGCAGAAGGTTGCTGTCTTCTGCCTGATCCTGTTCCTGGCGCTGACGGTGTTCTCCTTCGTCGCGCTGAGCATCGGCAAGTATCACTACACCAGCCTGATCTCTGATTCCAGCAAGGCTTTCATCAGGCCCAACAGTGAGTACTGGTTCGGTACCGACAACCTGGGCCGTGACTACTGGTGCCAGGTGTGGTACGCCACCCAGGTTTCCATCCGTCTGGCTCTGGTGGTCGCCGTGGGCGAGAGCATCGTGGGCGTGATCTTCGGCCTGATCTGGGGCTATGTGCGCAGCCTGGACCGCTTCTTTACGGAGCTGTACAACCTGATCGACAACGTGCCCTATATCATCTATATGACCCTGATCGCCCTGATGGTGGGCCAGAGCTTCTGGATCATGGCCATCTCCATGATCGCCATCAACTGGCTTTCCATGGCACGCCGTGTCCGCAACATGGTGTTCATGTTCCGTGACCGCGAGTACAACCTTGCGTCCCGCTGCCTGGGCACTCCGCTGTGGCGCGTGCTGACCAAGAACATCCTGCCGTATCTGGTCTCCGTTATCATCCTGCGTATGGCACTGTCCATCCCGGGCACCATCAATCTGGAATCCACGCTGTCCTACCTGGGCCTGGGCCTGGGCATCGACACGCCTTCTCTGGGCCTGATCCTGAGCAAGGTGCGCGGCTTCTTCCTGGATTATCCGTACCTGCTGGTTTTCCCTGCATCCATCGTGTCCATCATTTCCATTTCTTTCTATATCATGGGCAACGCTTTGTCGGATGCGGCTGATCCGCGCAACCACGTTTGATAGATTGGAGAGAGACGTAAATGGATAGACAACCGATTATCTCTGCCAAAGACGTGGAGATCACTTTCAGCCTGCGCGGCCGCAAGCTGAACGCCATCCGCAAGTGCTCGCTGGACCTGTACGAAGGCGAGACCCTTGCCATCGTGGGCGAGTCCGGCTCGGGCAAGTCCGTATTCACCAAGAACTTTGTGGGTATGCTGGATGCCAACGGTAAGATCACCGGCGGCTCCATCATGTTTGAAGGCCGCGATATGACCAAGTTCACCGAGAAGGATTGGCTGGGTGTCCGCGGCAAGAAGATCGCCATGGTCATGCAGGACCCTATGACCAGCCTGAACCCGCTGAAGAAGATCGGCAAGCAGATCCAGGAGAGCATTGAGCATCACCAAGGTCTGAAGGGCGAGGAAGCCAAAAAGGCTGCCATCGAGATGCTGGGCAAGGTGGGTATCCCCGACCCCGAGCGTCGGTACGAGCAGTACCCCCACGAGTTCTCCGGCGGTATGCGTCAGCGTGTCGTCATTGCCATTGCAGCGGCCTGTCGCCCGCAGATCCTGATCTGCGACGAGCCCACCACTGCACTGGACGTGACCATTCAGGCACAGATCCTGCAGCTGATCCGCGACCTGCAGAAGGAGCTGGGCATGTCCGTTATCTACATCACCCATGACCTGGGCGTTGTGGCAAACGTGGCAGACCGTGTGGCCGTGATGTATGCCGGCCAGATCGTGGAATACGGCACCGTGGAGGAGATCTTCTACGACGCATGGCACCCCTACACCTGGGCTCTGCTGCAGGCTTTGCCGCAGCTGGGCACCAAGGGTGAGGCCCTGCCCAGCGTGGATGGTACTCCCCCGAACCTGTTCAACGAGATCAAGGGTGACGCATTTGCGCCCCGCAACAAGCATGCGCTGGCAATCGACTTTGTGCAAGAGCCTCCGTTCTTCCAGGTGTCCGAGACCCACGCCGCAAAGACCTGGTATCTGGACCCGCGCGCTCCCAAGATCGAGCGGCCGCACTCCATCCAGAACCTGCGTGAGAAAATGGGAAAGATGGGAGGCGCCAACTTAAATGGCTGAACGCGAAAAGCTGATTGAGCTGAAAGACCTTCAGATCACCTTTGGCTCCGGTAAGAAGAAATTTGTTGCTGTCGATCATGTCAACTTTGACATCTATAAGGGCGAGACCTTCTCGCTGGTCGGCGAGTCCGGCTCCGGCAAGACCACCATTGGCCGTGCCATCTGCCGCATCAACCCGACCTCCGGCGGCGACATCTTCTTCAAGGGCCAGAAGATCAACGGCAAGATCTCCAAGGAACTGGACAGAGAGGTCATCCGTAAGATCCAGATGATCTTCCAGGACCCCATGGCTTCGCTGAACGAGCGCGCCAAGGTGGAGTATATCATTGCTGAGGGCCTGCTGAACCATCATCTCTACAAGGACCAGGAAGACCTGCATGAAAAGGTGATGAACGCCCTGCATGAGGTCGGCCTGCTGCCGGAGTTTGCCTCCCGCTTCCCCCACGAGTTCTCGGGCGGTCAGCGCCAGCGCATCGGCATTGCCCGTGCACTGGTCATGGAGCCGGAGTTCATCGTGGCCGACGAGCCCATCTCTGCACTGGATGTCTCCATCCGTGCACAGGTGCTGAACCTGCTGAACGAGATGAAGAAGAGCCGTGGCCTGACCTACCTGTTCATTGCACATGACCTGTCGGTGGTCCGGTTCATCTCGGATCGTATCGCTGTTATCAGCAAGGGCCGTATCGTGGAGCTGGCTGAGGCGGAGGAGCTGTTCCTCCATCCGCTGCATCCCTACACCAAAGCCCTGCTGAGCGCGGTTCCCATCCCTGACCCCAGCCTCGAAAAGCACAAGAAGCTGCTGGTCTATGACCCCTCGATCCACGATTACAGCGTGGATAAGCCGGTCTGGGAAGAGATCGCAAACGGCCACTTCGTGTATGGCAACCAGCGTGAGCTGGAAGGCTACCGCAAGGAGTATGAAAGCCAGCTGTAAGCTGAACCGCTTTCCTGTATTTTAACACAATGACCCCGCCGCGCTGGGAGCTTTCCCGCGCGGCGGGGTTTTGTGCTGTCAGGGAGCAAAAAAAGAACCGGACGCTTCAAAAACGTCCGGTTCTGCTTTTTGCGATTGGCTATTGGTTCACGCGATCAGGCCTGAGTGGCTGCGTCGAATGCGGCGGCAAACGCATCGTACTGTTCGGTGGTGTAAGCCTCCTCACTGGTCTCCCAGTTCACAGCCTTGTAGTTGCAGGGACCATACATAGCGTTGATCTTGCTGTACTCGTTGACGTGGGTCAGGCACCAGGTGATATCGTAGACGGTGGGGAAGATCAGGTTCTCGTCCAGGAAGTAAGCCTCGGCCTTGGCAAATGCAGCGTAGCGTGCATCGGTGTCGTCAACGATGGCACGGCCCTCGTTCACCAGATCGGTGAACTTCTCGTAGGCGGCAACCAGATCCTTCTGGTAGCTGGCGGGGCCATTGTTTACAATGCCTGCGATGTTGGTCATGTTGCAGCTGTAGTAAGCATTGTCGTCGTGAACGATGATCTGGGTCAGGAAGTTGATGGGATCGCCGAAGTCAGCGCCCCAGCCCATGTGGACGAAGCTCTGCAGCTTGGGCGCCACGACTTCCTTCATGGTGGAGGACACGAAGGTGTTGATATCCAGCACGATGAAGTCATCACCGAAGCTGTCGGTGAAGCACTGTTTCAGCACGGTTGCGCTGTCCAGAGCGGAGGTGGAGCCAGCCAGAATATAGTAGGAGCAGTGAACAGGGAAGGTGACACCAATGGCGCTCAGCTCTTCCATGGCCTGCTTCTTCAGTTCGGTGATGTCGCCGTTGTTGGCGCGCAGGCGCTTCATGGTCTTGCCATCGTAAGCCTCGCCGTCCAGACCCATCTCCTTGGCCACCAGGTTGGTGTAGTCGGTGCCGTCAGAGGTGTAGCACAGGCCCTTCATGGTGAAGAAGTCGTTCTCGCACTTCAGGGGATTGATGGGGTTGTAACGGGCGAAGAACTTGTTCAGCACCATGCCCTTGGAGAAGCACTGACGGAACGCCTTGTTGGCAATGGCCTTGTTCCAGTTCTCATCGGGGGTGCCATCGACGTTCTTCTTGTCGTAGTTGAAGATGAAGCAGTAGCTGAACTTCTTGGCACGCTTCTCGCACAGCTGCTGATTGTACTCGTTGGAAGGATCGGACTGAATGGTGGTGATGTTGCTCTCGCCCAGGTCCACCTCGTCCAGCTCGCGGCTCTGATACAGCTGCAGGCTGATGGAACCGTCGCTGATCATGGTGACGGTGAAGCGTTCAAAGCGGCTGACGTTGGCAGCATCGTAGTAGTTGGGGTTGGGGATGTAGCTCTTGGTGTTGCCCTGGATGTACTCCTCCACCACATAGGGGCCGTTATACCACATGGTGGTGTTGTCGCAGCTCCGGAAGCCATCGACACCCAGCTCCTCGATCAGAGCAGGGGCCACGGGGTAGAAGCTGTTGTAGGCGGCAACGGTATCAAAGTAGGGGCAGGCGCTGGGGCAGGTGAACACCAGAGTGTAATCATCCGGAGCCTCAATGCCCACACCGGCAGCCAGCATGTCCTCGTAGGTCATGTCAGCAGCAGCGTCACCGGCTTCCTTGGTCAGCTCGTAGTACTCGTAAGCACCCACAATGGTATCGTTGGGCATGGAGGTGTTGTTGGCCTCGTTCTTGATGGCGTTCATCACCCATTCAAAACCAACCAGGAAGTCCTTGCTGGTCAGGTGAGCCTTCACCTCACCGTTGCAATCCACCCAGTCCACGTCGTCCCGCAGGTGGAAGGTCCAGACAGTGGCATCCTCATTGTGCTCCCAGCTGGAAGCGATAGCGGGCACCACCTTGCCGTAGCAGTCAAAGCTCAGCAGGCCGTCCCACAGGTTGGTGACCACGTTGGCATCCTCAGCCTTCTGGGTGTACAGCATGTTCCAGCTTTCCAGCTCACGGTTGCCGCTCTCAAAGGAGATGAACTCCTTCAGGGGGGTAGCGCCGGTGGAGTTGGGGGCAGCAGCGCCGCTGGCGGCAGCACCATTGCCGGTGTTGTTGGACTTTTCGCCGCAGGCTGCCAGCAGGCTGGCGGCACCCACAGCACCTGCACCCTTCAGGAAGGTGCGGCGATCAAAATTGAAGCTCATTGGATGATCCTCCCAGATCTTGCGCGGACAGAGCCGCGCGTTTTTCCTTTTCCTAAACGCAGTGAGGCTGTCTGCCTTTCCAAAAAGTGCACAGGAAAGACAAAAGTCGCACCACGGTATATTTTAGCACTTTACTGGAAAGAAGTCAATCCGCCACGGCATAGAATTGGAAACAAAACGGTGACAAACACTTTCATAGGAAAAGAATGTGGAAAAAATTACTATAAAATGGAAAGAACTGTATATCCATGAAGAACAGGCAAAAGAGAGGAACTGTTCACGCTGTGCGCACAAAAAAGCTATCTTTTTTCACAAAAAAATGATACAATAAAGTGTATCTGTATCAATAAGGAGCGCACCATGAAGAAACTGACCTCGATGTACAAACGCTACATGTTCCACCCCATTTTATATAAGACCGTGACCCGCACCTCCATCGTGGCCGTGCTGATGCTGCTGTGGCAGCGCTATGTCAGCGATGGCACGTTTACCATCTGGGAGGCCCCGGGCTTTCTGTGCGGCGTGGTGCTGCTCATCTGGGCCTGGGTGGACTACCTGCGGCTGGATGGCGTGACCATCCACCATCTGCTGGAGGAATTCAAGGGGATGGGCAAGCGGCAGAAAAAGATCCACTCCACCCGCTCCATCATCGACTATGCGGATGAGAAGATCGTCTCCTTTGAGGAGCTGGAACCCGAGGAGCGCACCTATTGCAGCCTGCTCTCCAATCTGGTGCTGGGCCTGCCGCTGGTCGCTGCTGCGCTGATCGCCAGCGCACTGTAAGGGGGCCGCGGCATGGAACAAGAGCACAAGCAGCTGGTCATCGGCATTCTGGCCCATGTGGACAGCGGCAAGACCACCCTTTCCGAGGCCCTGCTCTACGGCACCGGCACCATCCGCAAGCTGGGCCGGGTGGACCATAAGGATGCCTTTCTGGACACCGACGCGCTGGAAAAGGCGCGCGGCATTACCATTTTCTCCAAGCAGGCCCTCTTCACGGCGGGCAATACCGATTTTACCCTGCTGGACACCCCGGGCCATGTGGATTTTTCCACGGAGACCGAGCGGACACTGCAGGTGCTGGATTATGCGGTGCTGGTCATCAGCGGCACCGACGGTGTGCAGAGCCATACCGAGACGCTCTGGCGGCTGCTGCGGCGGTACCGCATCCCCACCTTTGTGTTCGTGAACAAGATGGACCTGCCCGGCCCGGGCAGGGAAGCACTTCTGACCCAGCTGAACCGTCGGCTGGGGGATGGCTTTGTGGATTTTGGGGCAGAGCAGGCCGACCGGGACGAGGCGCTGGCTCTCTGCGATGAGCGGCTGATGGAGACGATGCTGGACCGGGGAATCCTGACCGATACCGACCTCATCCCCGCCATTGCCCGGCGGCATGTGTTTCCCTGCTGGTTTGGCTCAGCCCTGAAGCTGCAGGGTGTGGATGCACTGGTGGAGGGCCTGGACCGTTATACCCGCCCGGCCCCCGCGCTGGAAGCCTTCGGGGCCAAGGTGTTCAAGGTGAGCCAAGATGAGCAGGGAAACCGCCTGACCTGGCTGCGGGTGACCGGCGGTGTGCTCAAGGTGAAAGCCCAGCTCACCGGAGAGGTCGACGGGGAGCCGTGGGCCGAAAAGGCCAACCAGCTGCGGCTCTACTCCGGCGCAAAGTTTACGCTGGCAGAGTGCATCGGCCCCGGCCAGGTGTGCGCCGTTACCGGCCTGACCAGAGCCCGCCCGGGCGAGGGTCTGGGGGCGGAACGGGACAGCGACCTGCCGGTGCTGGAGCCGGTGCTGAGCTATCAGGTGCTGCTGCCCGAGGGCGCGGATGTGCACGCCGCGCTGGGAAAGCTCCATCGGCTGGAAGAAGAGGAGCCCCAGCTCCATGTGGTCTGGAACGAGACCCTGGGCGAGATCCACGTCCAGCTGATGGGCGAGATCCAGCTGGAGGTGCTGAAAAGCCTGCTGGCCGAGCGGTACGGGCTGGAGGTCGGCTTCGGCCCCGGTGGCATCCTGTATAAGGAGACCATCACCGAAGCCATGGAGGGCGTGGGCCACTACGAGCCCCTGCGCCATTATGCGGAAGTCCACCTCAAGCTGGAGCCGCTGCCCCGGGGCAGCGGGATGCAGTTTGCCGCCGACTGCCGGGAAGAGGTGCTGGACAAGAACTGGCAGCGGCTGGTGCTGACGCATCTTGAGGAAAAGCAGCATCTGGGCGTGCTCATCGGGGCTCCTCTGACCGATGTGAAGATCACCCTCATTGCGGGCCGCGCTCACCTCAAGCACACCGAGGGCGGCGACTTCCGGCAGGCGACCTACCGCGCCGTCCGGCAGGGCCTGATGATGGCAGACCAGATCCACAAGACCCAGCTGCTGGAGCCGTGGTATGCCTTCCGGCTGGAGCTGCCCTCTGACAACGTGGGCCGCGCCATGAACGATATCCAGAACATGGGCGGCAGCTTTGACCCGCCCGAGACCGGAGCCGATGGGGATACCACCCTGCTCACCGGCACGGCACCGGCCTCCACCATGCGCAGCTACCCCATGGAGGTGGTGGGCTACACCCGGGGCAGGGGACACCTGACCCTGACGCTGGACGGCTACCGCCCCTGCCACAATGCAGCGGAGGTCATCGAGGCCGCGGGCTATGAGCCGGAACACGACCTCGACAACCCGGCGGATTCGGTGTTCTGCGCCCACGGGGCCGGATTTGTGGTGCCCTGGGAGCAGGTGCGCAGCCACATGCATGTGGACAGCGGCTGGGGCAAGACTGCAAAGACCGAGGAAGCGGTGCAGGCCCGTCCCCGCCGGATGGCTGCCTACCGCGCCACCCTGGAAGAGGATGCTGAGCTGCTGAAGATCTTTGAACAGACCTATGGGCCCATCAAGCGGGACCCGCTGGCGGCGTTCCGCCCCACCCAGAAGCGGGAACGCCCCGATTTCAACGCCGAGCAGTGGGAGATCCAGCCCGAATACCTGCTGGTGGACGGCTACAACATCATCTTTGCATGGGACGAGCTGAACGCACTCTCCAAAGAGAGCCTGGAAGCGGCCCGCCACAGGCTGATGGACATCCTCTGCAACTATCAGGGCTTTAAGAAGTGCGTGCTCATCCTTGTGTTTGATGCCTACCGTGTGCCGGGCAGCCCCGGCAGCATAGAGCAGTACCACAATATCCATGTGGTCTACACCCGGGAAGCCGAGACCGCCGATATGTTCATTGAGCGTGTCACCCATGAGATCGGCAAGGGCCGCCGCGTCCGCGTGGCTACCTCCGATGGCATGGAACAGGTCATCATCCTGGGCCATGGTGCTCTCCGGGTCTCTGCCCGCATGTTCCATGAAGAGGTGCAGGAGGCGGAGAAGGAGATCCGGAGGTATTTGCAGGGGGAAGGGTAACATCCTCGCCCTCTCCGTCAGCGCTTACGCGCTGCCACCTCTCCCAAAGGGAGAGGCAATGCTGCCTTTATCCAAGACCCGCAATAGGCTCCCCCTTTGGGGGAGCTGGCAAAGCCGTAAGGCTTTGACTGAGAGGGCGAAATCTCACCCGAAAGGAGAAGCCTATGTTCGAAACAACTTCTGATTTTGTTTGGCAAAAGATCCAGCCCCGCCCCCGGGACGCACATAAAGGGACCTTTGGCTCCGTGCTGGCGGTGGCGGGCAGTGCGTCCTACCGGGGCGCGGCGGCGCTGGCCGTGGAAGGTGCCCTGCGCACCGGGGCCGGCATCGTTACGCTGGCAAGTGTGGAGCCGGTGCTGGCGGCTGTGGCCGCCCGCCTGCCCGAGTGCTGCCTCTGCCCCTGCGAAGCGGGCGCAGAGGGCGGCATCTCGCCCCAGAATATCGACCGCATCCGGCGGCAGAAGGCCTCTGTCCTGCTGGCGGGCCCCGGGCTGGGCTATACGGCCCAGAGCGCGGCCCGTGCCGCCGAGACCCGGGCGCTGGTAAAAACGCTCCTGCCTGTTTTTTCCGGCAGTGCAGTGCTGGATGCGGACGGCCTGAACGCGGCCGCTGACCTGCTCCAAACGGAAAAAATGCTTCACCCTCAAGGAGAACTGATTTTAACGCCCCATCCCGGCGAGATGGCCCGGCTGACCGGACACTCTGCGGCAGAGATCAACGCGGACCGGGAAGGCATGGCGCTGCGCTATGCGAAAGTATGGAATGCTGTGGTGGTGTTGAAGGGGGCACATACCGTCATTGCAGGGCCGGATGGCCGCTGTGCGGTCAATCCCACCGGCAACCCGGGGCTTTCCCGGGGCGGCAGCGGGGATGTGCTGGCGGGTATGATCAGCGCCCTGCTGGCCTGCGGTCTGCCTGCCTTTGAGGCTGCTGCCTGTGCCGTTTATCTCCATGGTGCAGCTGCCGACCGTGCCGCTGCCCTGCACGGGGAAACCGGGATGCTCCCGCATGATCTGCTGGATGCGTTGGGGACCCTGTTTGCCGAAAACGGGCGCTGAGCAAGGGGACGATCCCATCAAAAAAAGAAACGCTTCCTTTCCTCTGGATTTGTGTTATACTGGAGCTATCCAAAACACAACGATCTGCCGGAAAGGAAGCGTTTCTTTTATGGTTCCTGCACTGGAAAAAATCATTGCCGAGAGCGACCGCATCGTCTTTTTTGGCGGCGCGGGGGTCTCCACTGAAAGTGGCATCCCTGATTTCCGCAGCGTGGACGGCCTGTACCACCAGAAGTACGATTACCCGCCCGAGACCATCCTGAGCCATACCTTCTGGGAGGAGAACCCTGAGGAGTTCTACCGGTTCTACCGGGATAAGCTTATTGTGAAGGGGGCAAAGCCCAACGCTGCCCACCTGCGGCTGGCAAAGCTGGAGCGGGAGGGCAGGCTGAAAGCCATCGTCACCCAGAACATCGACGGCCTGCATCAGGCGGCGGGGTCCAAGACCGTTTACGAGCTCCACGGCAGCACCCTGCGCAACTACTGTGTGAAGTGCGGCGCGTTCTACGATGTGGACTTCATTGCCAACAGTACCGGCGTGCCCCGCTGCCCCAAGTGCGGCGGCATCGTCAAGCCGAATGTTGTTCTGTACGAGGAAGGGTTGGACGAGGAAGTGCTCTCCGGGGCCGTGTCTGCCATCCGCAAGGCGGATACCCTCATCATCGGCGGCACCAGTCTGGTGGTCTACCCGGCGGCGGGGCTCATCCGGTACTTCCGTGGCCGCCATCTGGTGGTCATCAACATGCAGCCCACCGGGGCCGATGCACAGGCAGACCTGTGCATTGCAAAGCCCATCGGTCAGGTGCTGAGCGAGGACGTATTGTTGGAGGACTGAGATGAAAGCTGTCAAGATCGGAAGAGCGTCGTGTAGGGAAAGAGTGTAGATCTCGGTGGTC
>OCQY01000449.1_pt1 | contig 13532 bp, 10 predicted proteins | sample 1538721 | NCBI WGS metagenome assembly OCQY01 (sample SAMN04571720, study PRJEB22368) | human gut metagenome | biome: human gut; material: stool | host: Homo sapiens | place: Luxembourg | collected 2012-08-17
AGGGTGCCGTCCTCAAAATACGGTACGATGCAGGCCCCGCCGTGGTGGTGGACCACCTCCCGGATAGAAGTCTCGCCGTTTTCCAGCAGAGCTACGTCTTTGGTCAGCGTGACCACCCGGCCCTCAAAGAGAACTTCGCTCGAGAGCGTCTTTTCAAAATGTGCAGCATCCATCGTTTTGTGCCTGTCCTCCCCTGCGCTGTGCAGCGCATGATACTATAGATAAAGTTTACGGCAGAATCTGTACAAATGTCAATTATAAATTTAGAATTTTGTAAGAAAAAGCCTCATGGATACTGGATTTTGGAGCATAACACCGTCATGGATGCAGCAAAGAACACATCTGTAAAAAAGCGCTAAAAAATTTCTTGAATTTTTGTTGTGTTTTTACAGTCGGTTTGCGTTGCCTTTACCGGCGGAATTTGCTATTATATTAGATGAGCAATAGTGCCTTCATGGGGTTCTCCGGCCCCGGGCAGGGCTATTGCCCTTGATGAGCGTGTGCTTTTGTGGAGTTCTCCGGCTCCGGCGAAGTGCGGCGCTTATCAGTTGAGCAATACGTTTTTCAAAGGAGTTCTCCGGCTCCGGTAAAAAGACGTTTGCCCCGCGCAGAAGGTACCAAATTCTGAATGGAGGAAGAAAAATGCCTAGAGCAAAGCAAACCATGGATGGCAATACCGCTGCCGCTCATGTAGCATACGCCTACACGGACGTGGCTGCTATCTACCCCATTACCCCGTCTTCTCCGATGGCTGACTCTGTGGACCAGTGGTCCGCAGCTGGCCAGAAGAACATCTTCGGCAATCAGGTCAAGGTCGTCGAGATGGAATCTGAGGCCGGCGCTGCTGGCGCTGTGCACGGCTCTCTGGGTGCAGGTGCTGTTACCACCACCTTCACCGCTTCTCAGGGCCTGCTGCTGATGATCCCCAACATGTACAAGATCGCTGCTGAGCAGCTGCCCTGCGTGTTCGATGTTTCTGCACGTACCGTTGCTACCCAGTCCCTGAACATCTTCGGTGATCACAGCGACGTTATGGCATGCCGCCAGACCGGCTTCGCAATGCTGGTCGAGAGCAGCGTGCAGGAAGTCATGGACCTGTCCCCTGTTGCCCATCTGGCAGCTATCGAGGGCAAGGTTCCCTTCCTGAACTTCTTCGATGGCTTCCGTACTTCTCACGAGTACCAGAAGATCGAGAAGTGGGACTACGCTGATCTGAAGGAAATGTGCAACATGAAGGCTGTTGAGGAGTTCCGTGCCAAGGCTCTGAACCCCGAGCACCCCAAGATGCGCGGTTCCCACGAGAACGGCGACGTGTTCTTCCAGCACCGTGAGGCCTGCAACTCCGCTTACGACGCACTGCCCGCAGTGGTCGAGAAGTACATGGCCAAGATCAACGAGAAGCTGGGCACCAACTACGATCTGTTCAACTACTACGGCGCACCCGATGCTGACCGTGTGATCGTGGCTATGGGCTCCATCTGCGACGTTGCTGATGAGGTCATCGACTACCTGAACGCCAAGGGCGAGAAGGTCGGTATCATCAAGGTCCGCCTGTACCGTCCCTGGGTGTCCTCCGCTCTGCTGAAGGTCCTGCCCAAGACCGCCAAGAAGGTGGCTGTGCTGGACCGCACCAAGGAGCCCGGCTCTCTGGGCGAGCCCCTGTACCTGGATGTTGCCGCTACCCTGCGTGAGGCTGGCCTGAACGATGTCGTTCTGACCGGCGGCCGCTACGGTCTGGGCAGCAAGGACACTCCCCCGTCCTCCATCTTCGCTCTGTTCAAGGAGCTGGAGAAGGATCAGCCCAAGGAGCGCTTCACTCTGGGCATCACCGATGATGTCACCGGTCTGTCCCTGCCCGAGGTCAAGCCCGCTCCCATCACCGCAGCTGCTGGCACCAAGGAGTGCAAGTTCTGGGGTCTGGGCGGCGACGGTACTGTCGGTGCTAACAAGAACTCCGTCAAGATCATCGGCGACCACACTGATAAGTATGTTCAGGCATACTTCCAGTATGACTCCAAGAAGACCGGCGGCGTGACCATCAGCCACCTGCGTTTCGGCGACAAGCCCATCCGCAGCCCCTACTACATCAACCAGGCTGACTTCGTGGCCTGCCACAACCCCGCTTACATCCACATGGGCATGAAGATGGTCCAGGATGTCAAGCCCGGCGGCGTGTTCATGATCAACTGCCAGTGGACCGATGAGGAGCTGGGCCAGCACCTGAACGCTGAGGCCAAGAAGTACATTGCTGACAACAACATTCAGCTGTACACCATCAACGCCATCGATAAGGCAATCGAGATCGGTATGGGCAAGCGCACCAATACCATCCTGCAGTCCGCTTTCTTCAAGCTGGCTGACGTTATGCCCATCGAGGACGCCGTCAACTTCATGAAGCAGGCAGCTCAGAAGAGCTACGGCAAGAAGGGTCAGGACGTCGTTGAGATGAACTGGAAGGCTATCGATGCAGGCGTTGACGCCATCCACAAGGTGGACGTGCCCGCATCCTGGTCCAACCCCGAGGCTGATCCCGCACCCAAGGCTCTCACCGGCCGTCCGGAGCTGGTCAAGCAGATCCGTGATGTCATGGAGCCCATTGCCCGTATGGACGGCGACAGCCTGCCTGTCTCTTCCTTCGTGGCAAATGCAAACGGCGAGTGGGAGCAGGGCGCTTCTGCATACGAGAAGCGCGGCACCGCTGTCAACGTCCCCGAGTGGGATGCTGCAAAGTGCGTTGGCTGTAACCAGTGTGCATTCGTCTGCTCTCATGCTACCATCCGTCCCTTCCAGCTGACCGCTGACGAGCTGGCAGCTGCTCCTGCTCAGACCAAGAGCCGTGACAACCGCCCCGCAAACGAGTACAAGTTTGTGATGGCTGTTTCTCCTCTGGACTGCATGGGCTGCGGCGAGTGCGTCACCGTCTGCCCCACCAAGGCAATTGCTATGGTTCCTCAGGAGAGCCAGGCCGATCAGCAGGCAGTCTTCGACTACTGCGTCGCCAACATCTCCAAGAAGCCCAGCAAGTTTGCTGATGACACCGTTATTGGTTCTCAGTTCAACCAGCCCCTGCTGGAGTTCTCTGGCTCCTGCGCAGGCTGTGCCGAGACCTCTTACGCTCGCCTGATCACTCAGCTGTTCGGCGAGAAGATGTACATCTCCAACGCTACCGGCTGCTCCTCTATCTGGGGCGGCACCGCTTCCATCTCTCCGTACACCGTCAACAAGGACAGCGGCCATGGTCCTGCATGGTGCAACTCCCTGTTCGAGGATAACGCTGAGCATGGTCTGGGCCTGTACCTCGGCCAGAAGACCGTTCGTGAGAACCTGATCAAGCGCATTGCTGAGGTTGCTGGTTCTGACAAGGCTTCCGCTGAGCTGAAGGCTGCCTTCGACAAGTTCATGGAGACCAAGAACAACACCAAGGCAAACGACGAACCCGCCAAGGCTCTGATCGCTGAGCTGGAGAAGGCTGCTGCCGCTGGCTGCACCGAGTCCGCTGAGATCCTGAAGAGCAAGGAGTTCATCGCCAAGAAGTCCGTCTGGATCTTCGGTGGTGACGGCTGGGCATACGACATCGGCTTCGGCGGCCTGGATCACGTCCTGGCTTCCGGCGAGGATGTCAACGTCATGGTCTTCGATACTGAGATGTACTCCAACACCGGTGGACAGGCATCCAAGGCTTCCAACATTGGTGAGGTCTGCCAGTTCGCTGCTGCTGGTAAGGAAATCAGCAAGAAGAGCCTGTCCGAGATCGCTATGACCTACGGTTACATCTATGTTGCTCAGATCGCACTGGGTGCTAACCCGGCTCAGGCTGTCAAGGCCATCGCTGAGGCTGAGGCTTACCCCGGCCCGTCTCTGATCATCGGCTACGCTCCCTGCGAGCTGCACGGTGTCAAGGGCGGCATGACCAACTGCCAGAACGAGATGAAGAAGGCAGTTGAGGCTGGTTACTGGAACCTGTTCACCTTCAACCCCGCCAACAAGGCTCAGGGCAAGAACCCCTTCACCCTGACCTCCAAGGCTGTGGATGCCGAGAAGTATCAGGCACTGCTGGCAAACGAGACCCGTTACAGCCGCCTGACCCGTGCATTCCCCGAGCGTGCAAAGGCTCTGTTCGCACGCAACGAGCAGGTTGCAAACGATCGTTACGAGCACCTGACCCGTCTGGTCGAGCTGTACAAGTAATCCTGTTTTCTGAACAATGGCTGGCAATGGCCGCAGCGGCACCCTAGTCCGCAAGGCGGCTGCTCCGCACTGGCGATTACTGCGCAACGCAGCAGTGCGAAACTGCGGCCCCGCCGCCCTGAGCAGAGCATGATGAACGTGCAAACGAGCATTTGTGCAAACTTCTGATTTCATTCCCTCGCCCGCCGCGGCCCGCGAACCGCGCCGGGCAGGGTGTTTGAAATACCAAAGCGCCCGCGAGGGTCCTTGAAAGCACACCCCGCGTGTGTCAGGAGCATAAGGTCTGGCAACAGATACCTTGCTCCGCCTGCTGCATAAGACCTGCCCTGCAGGGATCTTGCCGCAGTCAAAAACGAATCCGTTTTTAGCGCCCCGCTCACTTTATAGTGAACGGGGCGTATTTTTGTGTAAGGAAACAGAAACCGCTGTACGGAATGTTCCATACAGCGGTTCTCTCATCCATATACTATTTTGCGGAAGCAGGAACGAATTCAATTTTGACCTGCATTCCCATACCGGCGGCAAGGCGCTGCAGCGTCCGCAGAGAAGGATTTGCGTTGCCGTTTTCCAGCTTGCTGATGTCTGCCTGAGCAATGCCGGTACGCTCCGAGAGCTCCTTTTGGGTCAGGCCGCTTACCTTCCGGGCATCGATCATTGCCTGTACCAGCGAAAGCTCTGGCTGAAGTGCCTCCCACTCCGCTTTGAATTCAGGGTCTTCTAGTTGTTTGTTGAGAAAATTCCGAAAGTCACTCACGATATCTTCTCCTTTCGTTCAAGATAGTCTGCACGATATTTTTTGGCCAGGGCAATTTCCTCTGGTGGTGTTTTTTGCGTTTTCTTGATAAAGCCGTTGGTCAGAACAATGCGCTTTCCAATGTAAAAGAAATACAGAACACGTGTGATATTGCTGCTCTGCTTAGCACGGATCTCAAAAATTCCGTCCCCAATAAATTTGGAGTAGGGCTCCCGCAGCTGTGGTCCGTTGGCTTCCAGCAGTGCGACAGCACCCAATACTTTTGCACGCATTTTGGTGTCAAGGGATTCCAGAAAATCATCTACCGGACAGTCGCCATTCTCCTTATGGTAGAAGTCTACATCGTAACATTCCAAGCGGCAACCCTCCTCTATGGAATATATCCCATTTCTATAATATATGATATATCCCATTTTGTCAAGGGTGCGATAAAAATATCTTCTCGCTATTTTACAATTTCTTCATAGGATTTTCATGCAAACCCGTGCTTTTGGTGCTATACTACTGACATAAGGAACCGGGGCCGCAACCGATTCCTTGTACATGATTCCTCCTCACACCAAGGCAATATCCAAACAGAAAGCCCCTTTCAGTGGTCCGCAAGCACTGGAAGGGGCTTTCTGCGTGTTTTGGTGGAAATTCCCGCCTGATTCGGTGCATTTAGGGTTGACCGGCCTTTTGGCCGGCGCTATAATAAAAAGTGGAAAAGATCTTTAGGAGGTGAACGCAGGACAATGGACCCGGATCATAGTCGAAGATGCGGTTTTGGTGCGATAGGACGGGACATGGAGCAGGCTGCGTTCGCCTTTTTTGCCCGGTAAGAGGTGCTGTTCGGGCACTTCTCAGCGGGGAGAAAGGGCGCGGCTTTGTGCGCGTGGAAGCCCTGGCAAGGGGTGGATGCGGGCCGTTGGCGGCGCTTTTTGTTTTGCCCTGTACCAACCGCCGGAATACGGTAGGAGGTACGCAAAATGAAAATGGAAGAAAAGAAAAACGAACTGACCGAGGCCGCCCTGCCTGTGCAGGAGCTGCCCGCTGATATCCCGGACGAGGTGCGCCAGAAGCTGGTCAGAGATCTGAACGAGGAAGCCACAGAGGATCTGAAGCAGGACATCCGGGAGGCCGAGAAAGAGGAGGCCCGGGACGATGAGGTCAAGGCTGACCCCGAGATGCTGACCAAGAGCCGCCTGCTCAAGATGCTGGTAAAAAAGCAGTACGTCAAGCTGCGTGAGGTCACCGAGGAGGAGCAGCCCGCCGACCTGGCAGAGCTGCTGGAGGAGTTGGACGAGAACAACCGTCTGGTGGTGTTCCGCCTGCTGAAAAAGGAAGTGGCCACTGAGGCCTTCGCCTATATGTCCGATGAAGCCCGGGATGACCTGGTCAACGCCTTCTCCGACGTGGAGCTTGTCAGCGCCATTGAGGAGATGAGCCTGGACGATGCTGCCGACCTGCTGGAGGATATGCCCGCAGGCGTGGTCAAGCGGGTGCTGGAGAAATCCTCCAAGCAGACCCGCGAGAGCCTGAACAAGCTGCTGAACTACCCCGAGAGCTCGGCCGGCAGCCTGATGACCCCTGAATATGTCCGGCTGAAAAAAGAGATGAATGTCCGGCAGGCGCTGGATGCCATCCGGCGGCAGGGCGAGAACGCCGAGACCATCTATATCAACTATGTTGTGGAGCGCAACCGCCTGATGGGTGTTGTCTCTGCCCGTGACCTGCTGCTGGCAGATCCTGATACCCCGCTGGTCGATATTATGGACGACAACGTGGTCACCGTGAAGGTCACCGATGACCAGGAGTTCGTGGCCCGTGAGATGCAGCGCTACGACTTTACCGCAATGCCCGTTGTGGACAACGAGGGCATGTTTGTGGGCATTATCACCATCGACGATGCAATCGATGTTCTGACCGATGAGAGCACCGAGGATATGCAGAAGATGGCCGCCATTCTGCCTGCAGATGAGGCCACCACTTATTTTGGCACCAGCGTCTGGACTCACGCCAAGCAGCGCATCCCCTGGCTGCTGATCCTGATGCTGTCGGCCACCTTCACCGGTATGGTCACCACCCATTACGAGGAAGCCTTTGTGAGCCTGCCCCTGCTGGTCTCCTTCATGCCCATGCTGATGGATACCGCCGGCAACTGCGGCAACCAGATCAGCACCCTGATGGTGCGCGGTCTGGCGCTGGGCGAGGTGGAACCCGCCGATTTCCTCAAGGTGCTGGCCAAGGAACTCCGCGTTTCTGCGATCGTGGGTGCGGTGCTGGGCGCGGTGAACGGTCTGCGCATCTACCTGATGTACACCTTCATCTTTGCCGGTCAGTATGACAATGTGATGGGTTACGCCATCGTCGTCAGCGTGTCGCTGTTCTTCAGCGTTATCCTGGCAAAGCTGGTGGGCGGTATGCTGCCCCTTGCCGCCAAGAAGCTGGGTGCGGACCCGGCCATCATGGCGACCCCCTTCATCACCACCATCGTGGATGCCTGCAGCTTGATCCTGTACTTCCAGATCGCGCAGGTCGTGTTCCGGAATATGATGTAACTTGTGTAGAAAAGCGCTTGCAGCTGAAAGGCCGCGGGCGCTTTTTTAGTTGCAGAACCTCCGTCAATGGAGGCAATCGTTGTTGTTTCCTAGTAGGGCAAGCAAGCACGCTTCTTGGCTCCCCTATTAGGGGAGCTGTCGCCGTAGGCGACTGAGAGGTTTGTTGAAAACTCAAGTTTTCCCGCTGTTTTCCACAGGTCGATTTTTGTAGAAAATGGGTGTGGAAAACTACCGTCTCCTTCATTCCAACGGGGAGAAATTCAACGAGCGGATTTTCTGCCTGCTGTAAAAAGTAAATTTTCGGGTTTGACTTTCTTTCAGAAAAAAGGTGTAAAGGCCCATAATTCCCCTGGTTTTCGCAAAGATCCGCGCGGTACAATACACCATGTATAAACCACCTCGCAGGAAAATGTGGAAAACTCAGTGGAAAAAGTGGAAAACATCGTGGGAAAACCGGGGCTTTTTTCACAATTCCGGTGGAAAACCCAGTGGAAAGAGTGGATAAATCCATCTGAACACACCAAAAGTGGATACAACCTGCTGTTTTAGCACTCGGATGAACAGACAGCCAGATCCCTTTGTTCACACCCTTCGCCTTGAATGGCCCTGCCAATCATGGTACAATGAAAAAAGAGAGCGTTCCCGGCCAACGGGGCGCAAATTTTACGAATAACGGAGGCTTCTGCCTATGAACTGGATCACCAAGCTGGAACGGAAATACGGCCGGTTCTGCATTCCCAACCTCATCAACATCCTCATCGGCGGCCAGATCCTGGTCTACGCCATTGAACTGTTCGTCAACCAGTATATTTCCTTTTATCTCTCCCTGAGCCGCAGTGCCCTGTTCGCCGGGCAGATCTGGCGGCTGTTCACCTTTGTGCTGGTGCCTTTTTCGGGCGGCGGGCCGCTCAGCGTGGTGCTGGGCATCTATTTTACCTGGTTCGTCGGCAGTGTGCTGGAACGGGAGTGGGGCGATTTCCGCTTCAACCTTTATGTCCTGCTGGGGATGGCAGGTGCGTGGCTGGCCTGCCTGCTGACAGGTTCTGCCGATACCTACTGCCTGTCCCTCTCCCTCCTGCTGGCCTTTGCCATGCTTTACCCGGAGCTGCAGGTGCTGCTCTTCTTCGTCATCCCCCTCAAGGTGAAATATTTCGGCATCTTTGCCGCAGCCCTGTGGGTGTTCAGCTTCCTGAGCATGGGGATGCTGGGCAAGCTGAACTATCTGCTCTGTATGCTGGGCTTCCTTCTGTTCTTCGGGCCGCAGGCCTGGCATAACATCCGCGCCTGGGTGCGCCGGGAGCAGTGGAAGAGGAAAAATCGGAGATGATGATTGATCGTCTGGAAGGCAATTCGGAATTAAAGACCAGCGTCCGGCTGATGCTAGGGGGCCGCCGCATGACCCACAGTGTTCTGCTGGTGGGCGAAGAGGGGCTGGGAACCGGGTTTGCGGCCCGCTGCGTGGCGGCGGATTACCTTTACCCCAACGGCGGCGCGCCCGCCGAAGCCCTGCTCCGGGGCGAGTGCTGCCGTGCCGTGGCAAAGGCCGGTAAGCGCGACAGCGGCCAGATCGAGACCGGCATCGTCCGGGAAGCCATCTCCGTGACCGGTATGGGCAGCGGCGGGCGGTATCTGGTCGGTCAGGTCACGGCCATGCGCAGCGAGATCTTCAACACCAGCCTTTCGGCAGAGGGGCGCGCAGTGCTGCTCTACCATGTGGAGCGGATGAACGAGGAATCGGCCAACGCCCTGCTGAAGGTCATGGAGGAGCCGCCCGAGGGTGTGATTTTTCTGTTGACGGCGGATTCGCTGGCGGGCGTTCTGCCCACCATCCGGAGCCGCTGCATCAGTTTTGCGGTGGCTCCGGTCTCCCCCGCCGATTGTGCCCGCTACTGCACCGCACAGGGGGTGGACAGCAAGGATGCCGCCCTGTACAGTGAGCTGTTCGATGGCCACATCGGCACAGTGCTGGATGCGGCCCGGGATGAGGCCCGCCGGGCGCAGGTGGACAAGGCGCTTGCCCTTGCCAAAGCAGCGGCCGCGCAGGACAGCTATGCCGCCGCCGTTCTGCTGGCGGCCTACGAAAAGGATAAGGTGGGGGCCGCCGCTCTGCTGGCTGATTTCCGGGCCGTAGCGGCCGCAGGGCTGCGCGGCAGCCCCCGTGCTCCGGTGCAGGGCGATGCCGCCCGCAAGGCCCTTGCAGCCGCCGATGCGGCGATCCAGCGGCTGGGCGCACAGGTGAACCCCAAGATCACCTTGAGCGTGCTGGCAATGAAGTTCCGGACATTCTGATAAAAAAGAGCAGCCTTTACCCTCTCCGTCATTGCTTGCGCAATGCCACCTCTCCCGAAGGGAGAGGCAAAACATCAAAGAGGGTAAATGCTGCTATATATGGAATAGCCCTTGGCTCCCCCTTCGGGGGAGCTGTCGAGCGTTAGCGAGACTGAGAGGGTGAGATCATCTTCTCCGTGCTTTTCTGCGCCGGCCCAGATTCAGCGAGCCGCCCCCGGCAACAAGGGTGAAGAAGCTGAGAACAGCCAGAAGAACGATGAGAGCCGCCATCAGGAGAAGCGTGGACTGAAGGTCGGTGCGAAAGTCGGAGACATATTCCTGATGGGTCACAAGGTCTACCGTGCCCACCTCATAGCCGTCCAGATAAACGGTGGCTGTGCCAAGGACAGCCCCATCCTTGACGGTGGCGGAGATGTTCTCCTGAAGGTCGTAGGTGAAGGTTACCTTGTCGTCCGCATGGCCGTAGCCGCTGACCGGCGCGGCAGCGTAAAGCTCCACTTCCTCATAGGAGCGGCACTTCTTCAGGGGGGCGGTGGTCAGCGGGGTCTCGGCGTCCACCAGCTCCCGGTCAGAAAAGCTTGCAAAGGCCCAGTCCAGGATCTCGGAGGCCTCCCTGTAAATGTTGTCGAGGTCGGAGCCCAGCACCACCAGCCCGTAGGTGTGGCCGTCCTTCTGGGCAAAGGTCACATAGCACCGGCCCGCCAGGGTGGTAAAACCGGTCTTCATGCCCCGGATGTAATCCCGGTAGTAGGGGTACTCCGGGTTGAGCATCAGGTTGGTGGAGGTGATGGTGCGCTCGTTCTGGTGCAGGTTGGTGGCAGGCAGAGTATAGCTCAGGGTGTTTGCCACCTGCATATAGGTCTCGTTCTCGGCGCAGGCCTTGGCGATCAGGGCCAGATCGTGTGCCGAAGAGACGTTGCCGTAATCATACAGGCCGTGCACGCAGGTAAAACTGGTGCTGGTGCAGCCCAGCTCTTTGGCACGCTGGTTCATCCGGGCCACAAAGGCGGTCAGGTCGCCGTCCGAAACATCACTGGCGATCACGCTGGCCGCGTCGTTGGCGCTGGCCACCAGCAGGCCGTACAGCAGGTCGATGCGGCGCACCGTTTCACCGATGCGCAGGTTGATGGTGCTGCCGTTGGCGTTCTGGATGTCCTTGAACTCCTGGGTCAGGCTGGCGGGGATGGTGATCTCCGCGTTCATGTCCTTGCCGCTTTCCAGAAACAGCAGGGCTGTCATCATCTTGGTCAGGCTGGCAATGTAGCGCTGCTGGTCCGCGTTCTGTTCCAGAATGGGCTTGTCAATGTCCGCGTTGAACAGATAGATCGACTCGCCCTCGTTCACGGTCTGGATGGGCATTTCGTATGCGGCCAGACCGGGCAGGACAAGGGTCAGGGCCAGCGCTGCGGTCAGCAGCAGGGCCGCCGCCCGGCGGAAGAGAGTAGAGTTCTGCATAAGCGTATCCTCCAACGGAAGCTCCCGGCTTCCCTGAATCAAAAACTAAAACACTATATAAAAGAATACCATAAATGACGGAAAAGAGAAAGGTGGTTTTTCACAATGTTGTTGCCTTTTGGTGGAAAAGTTCCCCAGGACGAGGGTGCGGTGTTCGTGGCACCCAACGCCACGGTGCTGGGCGATGTGGTGCTGGGGCCGGGTTCCTCGGTCTGGTACGGTGCGGTTCTGCGCGGGGACGACGGCACCCTGACCCTGGGCGAGAACACCAATGTGCAGGATAATGCGGTGCTCCACTGTGACCCGGGCGGGGCGGTCACGCTGGGCAAAAACGTGACCGTGGGCCACTGTGCCCTTGTCCACGGGTGCACCGTGGGAGACGGTTCCCTGATCGGGATGCACGCCACCCTGCTCAACCACTGTGTTGTGGGCAAAAACTGCATCATCGGGGCCGGTGCGCTGGTGCCGGAAGGCAAGATCATCCCGGACGATTCCCTTGTGGTGGGGGTGCCGGGGAAGATCATCAAGCAGGTCAGCCCCGAACAGGCAGCCGCCAGCCTTGCCAATGCCGCCCACTATGTGGGGGAAGGCCGCCGTCACGTCACAGCCCTGCGGAAAGAGGAAAAAGGTGAAAACGAGTGAGCGAAATAATTTCGTGCGAAGCTTAACAGAATTTTCACAAGATTTCACAAGAAAGTAATGACTTTTGCGCCGAAATCGGGTATACTATGAGCACAAGGGAGCGGGGCCGCAACCGTCTCCCTTGCACATGATTCCTCCTCACACCAAAGCAATACCCCAAAACAAGAGTCCCCTCCGGTGTACCGCAAGCGCCGGAGGGGACTTTTGTTTGTCTGAAACAGCACCCCCGGCAGAGCGATCCTCTGCCGGGGGTGCTGTGTTATATCAAGTTTCAGAGGGAACCGTAGATGCCGCGCACGGAGACCTCGCCGGTGAACACATGCTCTTCGCCGCTGTCGGTGCGGACAACAAGACGGCCCTCCTCGTCCACATCCACGGCCTCGCCTGCTCCCTGCCCGCCGTCCGGCAGGTCAAAGGTCACCCGCCGTCCGATGTTGACACAGGCGGCCTTGTACTCCTCCCGGAAAGGTGCAAAGCCATCCCGCGCAAAGGTGTACAGGGGCCGATCAAAGCCGAAATCCGTCAAAGCCTCGGCCAGCCAGCCGGGATCCTGCTCCAGATCGATCGCGGCACCCTGCAGGGCCAGCGAGGTGCCATGGGGCAGGTCGGCAGCATCAAAATAACTCTGCGGCTGGGCCAGGTTGATGCCAATGCCGCACAGGATGCCCCGGCCCTGCTGCTGATAGCCGTAGCAGACGCTTTCGCACAGGATGCCCACGATCTTTTTGCCGTTCAGCAGCAGGTCGTTGGGCCACTTGATCTGGCAATCCACGCCGTAGCGCAGGGCCAGCTGTCTGCGCACGGCAAGGCTGGCCAGCAGGGGCAGGGTGGCGGGCTGCGCCAGCGGCTCCCGGATGGCGACTGTGTAGTACAGCGCCTTGCCCTCGGCGTTGACCCAGGTGCGGCCCAGGCGGCCCCGCCCGGCGGTCTGGTTGGTGGTGTATACCGCGCCCACCGGGCCGAACTCTTCAAAATGCTCTTTCATATACGCGTTGGTGCTGCCGCATTCGGGCAGATAACGCACCTCATTGATGCTCATTGCTGCGGTACCTCTTTGTGTGCAAAGCTGGTGATCTTGCCCTTGTCCAACAGCATCACGCCGTAGGTGTTGGGGCCGGTGTAGCAGCGGCCGCAGGAACCCGGGTTGAACAGGAACACGCCGTTTTTCTGGAGGGCGATGGGTTTGTGGGTGTGGCCGAACAATGCCACCTCAGCGCCGCGGGCGGCGGCGGCATCCGCCAGCGTGTCCAGATCGTATTTTACACCGTACATGTGACCATGGGTATAGAAAACGACCACCTGATCGAAGGCGGCCAGCCCGTCCAGCGGCTCCAACGCGCCAAAATCGCAGTTGCCGGCCACGGAGTAGACCTTCATTTTGGGGTGCAGGGTCAGCGCCTCTTCCAGGTCGCGCAGGCCATCTCCCAAAAAGACAACGGCATTTGCATCGCTTTCTGCGTGCAGGATGCGCTCCACTGCACTGGCGCTGTTGTGGCTGTCGCTCAGGATCAAAAGTTTCGTCACGGGACTACGTCCTCCTTATTTATACGTATTAAACCTCTCAGTCGCCATCGGCGACAGGTACGGGTTGCGGCTCCCAGCATTCATTTCGTGTTGTAAACAACACTTATGTCTTGCTGGCCGCGGCCCCAACAGCAACGCCC
>OCQY01000459.1_pt1 | contig 13359 bp, 9 predicted proteins | sample 1538721 | NCBI WGS metagenome assembly OCQY01 (sample SAMN04571720, study PRJEB22368) | human gut metagenome | biome: human gut; material: stool | host: Homo sapiens | place: Luxembourg | collected 2012-08-17
GGGACAGAACGCAGCGGTAGTCGGTGATGTTGAAGTCCTTGTAGGTCTCGAAGATCAGGTTGCAGACATCGGCAACCTCGCTCTTGATCTGCTCCGGAGTGCAGAACAGGTGGGCATCGTTCTGGCAGAAGTGGCGGCCGCGCTCAATGCCCTTCAGGGTGCCGGAGGACTCGTAGCGGAAATCGTGTGCGATCTCACCGATGCGCATGGGCAGGTCACGGTAAGAGTGGGGACGATTTGCGTAGATCATCATGTGGTGGGGGCAGTTCATCGGGCGCAGGACATAGCTTTCACCCTCCATCTCCATGGCGGGGAACATGTTCTCGCGGTAGTGATCCCAGTGGCCGGAGGTCTTGTACAGGTTCACGGTGCCGATGCAGGGGGTCATCACGTGCAGGTAGCCGCGTGCACGCTCCTTCTCCTTGATATAGTTCTCCAGCTCCTGCCAGACGGTGTAGCCTGCGGGCAGGAACATGGGCAGGCCGCGGCCCACCAGGTCGTCGGTCATAAACAGGCCCATCTCCTTGCCGATCTTGCGGTGATCGCGCTCACGGGCCTCCTGCTGCTCCTTCTCCCAGGCTTCCAGCTCTTCCTGGTTGTGGAATGCCACACCGTTGATACGGGTCAGCATCTTGTTTTCTTTGTCGTTCTTCCAGTATGCGCCGGACTGCTGGGTGATCTTGAAGGCCTTCAGCGCCTTGGTGTAGGTCAGGTGGGGTCCGATGCACATGTCAACGTACTCGCCCTGCTGGAAGAAGCTGAACTCGGTCTCGTCGGCCAGATCAGCCATGTGCTCGATCTTGTAGTGCTCCTGGCGCTCCTCCATCAGCTTCACAGCCTCGTCACGGGGCAGGATGAAGGGCTTGATGGCCAGATTTTCCTTGCAGATCTTGCGCATCTCTTTTTCGATGTTGGCCAGATCGTCATCGGTGAGCTTGGTGTCGCCCAGATCGACATCGTAGTAGAAGCCGTTCTCAGTGGCGGGGCCAAAGGCAAAGTCAGCCTCGGGGTACAGGCGCTTGATAGCCTGCGCCATGATGTGAGCAGCGGTGTGGCGGATAACATGCAGTTCCTGGTCCTGCGGGCACTCGTCCACATGGCCGTCTTTGTAGATGATCTTCATAGTGGTTCTCCTTTTGATGAAAGTTAAAACAAAAAAGCGCTCCATCCCGCTCAAATTTACGGGATGAAGCGCCTGAAGATTTCACGCGTTCCACGGTTCCACCCGAATTGCGTGCCCTTGAGAACACGCCACTCGCTGTGCTGTAACGGGCGCACCCGGCAGAGGTTCTCCTCTGCGCTCTGCGGTGGTAGAAGCCCGATGCACGGCAGGCTGCTTGCAGCACCCGGTATCCGGGGCAGCCCTCTCTGCGTCATGGGGAACGAGCTTCGGTTTGTCCGCATCATCGCTTTGGTCAGGATGAAACTACGCTGATTGTAGCACGATGGCGGCAAAAAATCAAGCTCTCCACGGCGAAAATCTGCGAAAAATCATTCTTCTTTTTTCTTCAGCTTGATCTGCCACTTGTGGGAGGCGTACTCCGGCCGCAGCTTGTTGGTGACAAAGGTCTGGCTGATGTAGAGGCCGTGGTGGCCCGAGAGCATGTAGCACACGCCGCAGCCCAGCGCAATAAGCTCCAGCCCCTGCCCGCCAAACAGCTCGAATCCCAGCAGGATGGAGGGGATCAGGGCGTTTGTGGCTCCGCAGAACACGCAGACCAGACCGATGGCACCGGCAAACCCGGCGGGCAGGCCCAGCCATGGCCCGGCGATGCAGCCAAAGGTCGCCCCGATGTAGAAACTTGGGACCACCTCGCCGCCTTTGAAGCCCACCGCCAGCGTCAGCGCGGTCAGGAAGATCTTGCACAGAAAATCCCAGGGCAGCGCGGCTCCCTGCTCCACGGCATCGGCAATGACGGCCATTCCGGCCCCGTTGTACCGCCCGACACCGAACAGATACGAGAACACTACCACGGCTGCACCGCCCGCAAAAGCCCGGAGCCAGGGATTCGGGATCCGTTTGGGGATCCCGTGTTCTAGGGTGTGAAGCGTCCAGCAGAACAGCCGGGTCACGGCGGCACAGGCAATGCCCAGCAGGGCGGTCTGAAGCGCGGTTTCCAGCGTCAGGTGCGGGATGGAATTGAGCACAAAATTGGTCGGGGCGATCCCGAAGAACAGGGATACGCCGTAAGCAATGAGGGCCGAAGTGAACGCGGGCATAAAGGCCGAAGTGAACGTCAGCCCCACGTCCTCCACCATCATGGCAAACAGGGCGGCGGTCAGCGGGGTGCCGAACAGGGCGGAGAAGAACGCGGCCATCCCGCTGATGGTGGCGGTGCGGCGGACGTAATCGCTCAGATGCAGCAGTTTTCCCACGTTCCAGCCGATGCTGCCGCCCATCTGCAAAGCGGCACCCTCGCGGCCGGCAGAACCGCCGCACAGGTGGGTGAGCACCGTGCCCAGAAAGATGGCGGGCACCAGCAGCAGGCTGACCGGCTCGCCGCTCTGCACGGCGCGGATGACATTGTTGGTGCCCACGCCTTCGCACTTTGTGACCTTGTAGAGTGCCACGATGGCAAGGCCCGCCAGCGGCAGGCAGAGCAGCAGCCAGCTCTGCGCGGCCCGCAGCTCGGTGACGTACTCCACGCTCAGGTGGAACGCTGTGCCGACTGCGCCGCAGACCAGACCCGTGGGCACGGCCAGCAGCAGCCATTGCAGGACCACCCACAGGGCGGCTTTGGCCTCGCGGTTAAAATCATTCAAGTTGCTCATAGAAACTCCTGATACAAAAAAACTGAAAATTTTACACTCCAAAATAACACGCCCGCACGGGGATGTCAACCCGGAACCATTGCAGGGAGGCTCACATTGTGGTGACAACGACAAACCCCTGCTTCCTTGTGCGGAGAAAGCAGGGGTTCTGCCGAATGGATTTCAGAAAAAGGAAAAGGAGAACAAGGAGAACAAATATCGTCACGCTTTCAAAGCGGGACAGCGGTTGAAATTGTGCGGAGCGTTACTCCACATCCTGCAGGGCGGCGAAGTTCTCTTCGCCGGTGCGGATCTTGACCACGCGGGTCACGTTGTAGACAAAGATCTTGCCATCGCCGATGTGGCCGGTGTACAGGGCCTTCTTGGCGGCATCCACCACAGCGTCCACGCTGATCTTGGAAACGATGACCTCGACCTTGATCTTGGGCAGCAAGGTGCTGTCCACAGGTACGCCGCGGTATTTCTCGGTGGTGCCTTTCTGGATGCCGCAGCCCATCACCTGGGTCACGGTCATGCCGGTCACGCCCAGATCGTTCAGCGCGGTCTTGAGCTGATCGAACTTGGAGAGCTTTGCAATGATGGACACCTTGTGCATACCGGTGTCGTAGATGCCATCGTGGATGACGGCAGGCTCCTTGACCACAGGCACGGCAGCGTTCATCTGCACGGCGCTTGCCTTGGAGGCATCATCCTCGCCCAGATCGGTGTTCTCGTTGGGCACCATGGCAGCGGCGTTGGCATCGGAGATGGAGAAACCGGCGTAAGCGGAAGCCAGGCCGTGCTCGTGGATATCCAGGCCGTCGATCTCCACCTCGGCGGGGACGCGCAGGCCGATGGTTTTGTCGATGATCTTGAAGATGATGAACATCACGACCACAACGTACACATCAACGGTGATAAGGCCCAGCAGCTGGGTGCCCAGCTGTGCAAAGCCGCCGCCGTAGAACAGGCCCTTGCCCACGCCGTCGCCGCCGTTGGAGAACAGGCCCACGGCAATGGTGCCCCACACGCCGTTTGCAAAGTGAACGGAGACAGCGCCCACGGGGTCATCGATCTTTGCGATCTTATCAAAGAATTCAACGCTCAGGACCACAAGGATGCCGGCCACGAAGCCGATGATAAAGGCACCGAAGGGAGAGACCGCGTCGCAGCCTGCGGTGATGGCGACCAGACCGGCCAGAGAGCCGTTCAGGGTCATGGAGACATCGGGCTTGCCGTAGCGCAGCCAGGTGAAGATCATGGTCACGCAGGTGGCAACGGCAGCGGCCAGGTTGGTGTTGAAGCAGACAAGACCCGTCAGGGTCATGGCCTCGTCGGTGGCAAGGCTCAGGGAAGAGCCGCCGTTGAAGCCGAACCAGCAGAACCACAGGATGAACACGCCCAGCGCACCGGCGGTCAGGTTGTGGCCGGGAATGGCGTGGGGGTTGCCGTCCTTATCGTACTTGCCGATGCGGGGGCCGAGCATTGCGGCACCCAGCAGGGCAATCACGCCGCCCACATTGTGAACGGCTGCGGAACCGGCAAAATCATGGAAGCCCATGCTCCGCAGCCAGCCGCCGCCCCACATCCAGTGGCCGCAGATGGGGTAGACCACCAGCGAAATGGCAGCGGAATAAACGCAGTAAGCCTTGAAGTTGGTGCGCTCGGCCATGGAGCCGGACACGATGGTGGCTGCCGTGGCACAGAACACGGTCTGGAACACGATGTACACCCACAGCGGGATATCAAGCCCCAGGTGGCTGTAATCGCCCTGAATGAACGGATCGAACCCGCCGATCAACGCGCTTGTGCCGCCGAACATCAGGCCGAAGCCGATGACCCAGTAGCACGGTGTGCCGATGCAGAAGTCCATCATGTTTTTCATCAGGATGTTGCCGGTGTTTTTGGCGCGGGTAAAGCCCGCCTCACACAGCGCAAAACCGGCCTGCATAAAGTAGACCAGGAATGCCGCAACCAGCACCCAACAGGTGTTTATGGAACTGAACATTATAATACCTCCCCGGTTTGTAATGCGCTCCCCGCACCGAATGTGCGCGGGAGCCTTGTTCAGGAGGCCCTCTATTCCTCCCGAGCAATATCCAGCGAAAACACAAAAGGCGCTGGCGGAATCACTTCCGTCAGCGCCTTTGCTTTCGATGGCACGAGTATAGCCCCTTTGTGCAAAACTGTCAAGAGCCGGGGCACGATTTTTACGTTTTACACAACCCAGAACCGAGAAAAAAGAGGGAAACTTTATAAGTCATTCTTTTTCTCAGCCTCACCGGCGGGCGTTTCTTCCTTTTTGCGGCCGGAGCGGTGCCCGCCCTCCATCTCCCAGTGGAGCATCAGGCTCATCATGGCCCGCAGGGCAAAGGTGGCCGCCAGCGGCACCACCGATTCCAGATTCTGCAACAGGAAGGTCTTGGCGATCTCCGCCGACATCAGGAACTCCAGCGCCGTGGTCAGGCCGCTGGACATCTCGTGGAGGAAATCGTGCTGGCCATGGAAAAAGGTGACCCGCACATAGTGGTAGGTGGCCTTGACAAGGCTGGTGACGATGATGAACAGGCCGATGATCTCAGCCAACCCGGAGATCAGCGGCACCGCCGTCTCCAGAAACCCCTCCATGCCGTGGGTGACGATCTGATTGAAATGGTATAACCATGCCATATTAGACTTCCTCGTGTTTCGTATCATAAACCGCCCTTTTCAGGGTGAGCAGGATGTGTTTGGATAGGATTAGTGTATCCGGTTTCCGGGGAAAAGTCAATTGAAGAAAAATTAAGCCAAAAAAGCCGTAACACAATCGAAACTGCGTTACGGCTTTTTACTTATAGGATGTACTTAGAAGAAGCGCTTTTTGGTCTTTTTTGCAGTGGCGGCAGCGTTTGCCGCAGCAGATGCACGAGCCTGAGAATTTACGCTTCCGGTAAAGTCATTGAAACCGTTCATAACTGTATTGGCCGTATCGAGAACACTCTCTGCTGTCGGATCGAGGCTCTTTTTATAGAAATCCTCCGCAACGATCCAGCCAAGGGTCTCGGTCAATGCAACAGAAGTGCCAGCACTGATGACACCGCCCACAACGGTTCCGACACCGGGAATGCCTTTGATAATGCCAGAAAATACAGCACGCCCGGTCTGGCTTGCCATTGTACCACCCAAAATGGATTTGGCTGCCGTTTCGGAAAGAGAAATATCGAAGATATGCCCCAAGCCGATAATCATGGTAATCTGAGCGGCAGTAATGGGAATGGTGTCAGCCATAGGAATCGGGATAATACCTGCAGCGGCGGCAGCTGTTGTGGCAGTGTGAATGACAGCGGCGCACTTGCTCTTCAGGTCATCCGGCATTGTAACTTTGGTTTTAGCCATTTTTTCCTCCTTTGAAGGTTGCGCCGCAGTTTGTGCAGCACTTCCTTCCACCCTGATTTTGTACAGTCAGTTTTCCGCAGTTGGGGCAACGTTCGCCGCGGCCCTTGCTTTGGATCGGAACGACCATTTTGTACCCACATTTGGTGCACTCACGGTTTTCACCAACTGTTTTGAAAAATGTGAATTGTTTGCAGTTCGGGCAGAGCTTTCCGGCCATTGGCTTCACCTCCATGAAGCAGCAAAAGAGTGTCGAAACTCGATGAATTTTGTCTATAACCATTATATATATATATATATCGTCAATTGTTGAAATCGACAAAATTTCAATTGAGAAATGTAAAAAATGACAAAAAAACACCCGGAAAGCCTTCTCAAAAAAGAAAAGGCTCTTCGGGTGCAAAGCGCTTGAAAATATATCCTGCTGCTTCCGCTTACAGCAGGGTCTTGATGTAGGTGGCCAGCTGCTCGTCCTTGCAGGAGGCGAAGAACAGCTTGCTGAACTTCTCGCCTGCAATGGCTCCCTTGAGCAGGTCCTGGTCGATGCTCTGCAGGCACTCGATCAGGGGCTTGAAGGTGGCGGCGCGCACATCATCCAGAATGGCCTTGTTCCGCATCTCGGGCACAACGCGCTCCTTGGGGTAGCCCTGACCGTGGCCAAAGCCGAACAGCTTCTCGAAGCAGTACTCGAGGTTCAGCTCGCCGCCCCAGCCAAAGCCCTTAGCAAAGGGCATGGAAACGGCGTTGCCGTCGTTGACGTGGGCAAAGGTGTAAGCGTCCACGGGGTCCTCCACATGGCCGCAGATCACGCCGGGGAAGCTGTTCAGGGCCAGCATGGCACCCTCGCCGGTGCCGCAGCCGGTGATGACGTAATCGGCTGCGCCGCTGTTCAGCAGGATGGCAGCCAGAATGCCGCACTGCACATAGGTCAGCTGGGCAGCATCGTCGGCAGCGTACATGCCGTAGTTGACCACCTCGTGGCCCATGGGCTCCACCACCTTTTTCAGGGCGGCTTCAATGATGCCGTTTTTGGCGGCCTGGCTGTTTTCGTTGATGAGTGCAATTTTCATGGGACATTCCTCCTGTTTTTTCGGATACCTCTAAAATACATGAGCGGCGGTGCGCTGTCAAGCGGCCATCAGCCCAGCTTTTTCTTCTGCTGGTGGGCCAGAATGGGCATGAGCAGGGGCGTGGGAACGAGCTTCTGGGCCGTGGTGGCAAGGCGCATCAGGGTGCTGGGCACGATGATGGTTTTGCGGCGGAGCATCCCGCGCATGGCTTCCTCCACGCAGAGCTCCGGGGTGATGCCCTTGAGGGCGAACACCACATCGGCGCGGTCGTTGAACTCGGTGTCCACGGGGCCGGGGCAGAGGGCACAGACATAGACCGGGCTGTGCTGCTCCCGCAGCTCCTCAGCCACGCCGCGGGTCAGGCTGACAACGTATGCTTTGGAGGCATAGTAGCCCGCCATATAGGGCCCGCCCGGCAGCAGGCCCGCCGAGGATGCCACGTTCAGGATGGTGCCGAAGCCCTGGGCTTCCATCTTGCGCAGAGTGAACTTGAACAGCCGGTGCATGGCCAGCACGTTTACCCGCAGCATGGAAAGCTCCTTGCCCGCGTCCGTCTCGGAAAAGGCACCGCAGGCACCAAAGCCCGCGTTGTTGATGAACAGGTCGATGCGTTCGTCTGCCAGTGCTTCGCACAGGGCGGTGACCTGCGCATCCTGCGCAAGGTCGGCGGGTACGATGCGGCAGAGGGTGCCGTGTTTCGCCCGGAGCTCAGCGGCAAGGGTCTCCAGCCGGTCGCGGCGGCGGGCGGTCAGAATGAGCCGGAAGCCCAGCCGGGCATAGCGGCGGGCAAACTCCCGCCCGATGCCGGAGGACGCGCCGGTGATCCAGACAGTTTTGGTTGACATAAGCATTCTCCTTTTCTGCGGAAACTCCATTGCCTCTATTCTATCACGGCAGCGGGTGAGAATCCATGCAAAAATTCAAGGAAAAGCTGTCCCTTGTTGCCCGGGAAAATTTGGAGTATAATAGACGCAAAGAACAGCGCACTGACGCAGGAGGAAAGAAAAATGAACAAACCGGTATTGGTGGTCATGGCTGCCGGCATGGGCAGCCGTTACGGCGGCATGAAGCAGATCGACCCGGTGGGCCCCAAGGGCCAGCCCATTGTGGAGTACTCCCTGTACGATGCCCACCGTGCAGGCTTTGAGACCGTGATCTTTGTCATCAAGCACGAGATCGAGGAGGCTTTCAAAGCCGCCATCGGTGACCGCGTCTCTCAGGGCATGAACGTGAAATACGCTTTCCAGCAGCTGGATGAGCTGCCCGCAGGCTTCACCATCCCCGAGGGCCGTGTCAAGCCCTGGGGCACCTGCCACGCCGTGCTGGCCGCAAAAGACCTCATTGATGGCCCCTTCGCTGTCATCAACGCGGACGATTACTACGGCCCCGAGGCCTTCAAGGTCATCTATGAGTATCTGTCCACCCATCAGGACGGCGCAGTTTACGATTACTGCATGGTGAGCTACCTGCTCAAAAATACCGTCTCTGAGAACGGCACCGTCTCCCGCGGTGTCTGCGTGGTGAACCCGGACGGCACCCTGCACAGCGTGACCGAGCGCACCGGCATCGAGACCTATGAGGGCGGCATCCGCTGCACCTCCCTCACCGGTGAGGGCACGGATGACCTGCCGGTGGAAGCACCTGTCAGCATGAACCTGTGGGGCTTCGGCAAGAGCTTCCTGGACGAGGCCGACCGCCGCTTTGCAGGCTGGCTGCGTGAGAATCTGCCCCAGAACCCCCTCAAGTGCGAGTATTTCCTGCCCACCGTGGCCAGCGAGCTCATCGATGAGGGCAAGGCAGCGGTCACCGTGCTCAAGAGCACCGATAAGTGGTACGGCGTGACCTACCGTGAGGATAAGCCCACCGTGGTGGCCGCCATCGCCCAGAAAACCCAGGAGGGTCTGTACCCCGAGGATCTGTGGGCGTGAGCAAAACAAAATCTGCTTGACTTTTTGAGCGATACAGCATATAATAAAGCTGTAAAAGAGATTGGTTGCAGTTCATAAAACTCACCAAGTAGCAACAAGAAGCCCCCGCGGTAGTGCGAATACCGAGGGGGCTTCCTGCTTGCTAAGGATTAGTGCTTACCGGCCTTGAACTGGTCGTCAAGCCACTTGCAGATGTAATAGCTGACTACACCCGCTGCGACGGACAGTGTAAAAGAGATTATAAAGTTCATAAAACTCACCCCCTTCCTCTTATAGATCGAGGTCGGAAGGCCGACAAGTACAGTATAACAGAAAATTCGACACATTACAACGCAGAAGCGCCCCATCCGGTGAAGGATGAGGCGCTTCTACGTATATTTGGGAATATTCGGGGATGGCGTTAGTTGTTCTTGAGCTCCTGTGCTTTCTGCCATGCATTCAGCACATCAAGCTTGCTTACGGGATTGGCCGGGAAGAACTTCATCTCTTCCGGAGCCGTGCCCTCATCATTCAGGTCAGGGATAAGCTCATTCTCCATGGCCCAGCGGGCGGCGTGCTGCAGGTCCATATCCCGCTCTTCCTGCCCTACATCGGGGTAGAGCAGTTCGGATTCGGGCATGGGTTTGCCTGCATCCTCCCACAGCATCATGGCAAGGGCGCTGCGGTTGCTGGGGAAGTAGGGCAGAGCCATCAGCTTGCCTGCAAATTCAGCACCCAGAGAATAGGCCTGATAGCCCAGCACTGCACCGCCGACAACAACAGTAGTGCCGATCACGATGGGGCCAACGATATCGGGCTCGTCATCTTCAATGGATGCATCCTGTGTCATGGCTTTCAGGGTCACGGCCTTTGCAGGCATCTCAAAGTCAAAGCTTTCCTTATCCTGATAAGCGTTCGGATCATCCAGGCCGGTGATATCCCAGTGGCCAAATTTCAGACCGCTATCTGCAAAAGCATCCTTATCAAATGCAACACTCACCGTTGCACCCTCGGGGACATTAAAGGAACCGTCCTCGTTGGCATTCTTTTTAACGATCTCGGTGATATCCTCGGGGTCAGCACCATCCTTGCCGGGCACTGTTACGCTGGTGATAACGCCGTCCTTCAAGGTCAGCGGGTGGCAGACCGGAGCTTTGGGGGCGAGCTCCCAATGGGCATAGAAGGTGATGTCCTTCGTAATTATTTCGTTCACATTCAAGGGCTGGTCATCTGCGGTGTACCAGCCGGTGAACTTGTAACCCGCACGGGTGGGATCATGGATGGCAGTCAGATCGTTTGCCTTGGTATCAGTGATTTTTTCGGTCTTATAAACCGGCACCTCAGCGTCGTCGTTCAGTTCGCCGCCCTTGGCATCAAAGGTCACCTTGCAGAGGTAAAGAAAATTGCGTTTTCTCAGTTTATCATTGGCATCAATGTTAGAATTGTCATCATTGTCTGCAAGCAGAGCATCTGCGGCGGCCTTGTAGTTTTTGTAGTAGATGGCACCATTGGGGTTCCCAGCTGGACAACCTTTCAGACTGTCTTGGAAAGAAGTCAATCCAGCAGGGAGCATAATGTATTCCAGATGGGTGCAATAGTCAAAGGTACCAGGTCTAATGGTTGTTACATTTTCCGGGATGGTGACGTTCGTCAGATTAATGGAAGTGCAAGAATTAAAGGCATGATAGCCGATCGTCTTAATATTCTCACCTAACGAAATCGTTTCAAGAGAAGTGCACCCTAAAAAGGCCCGGTGTCCTATCGATGTGGCAGCGTCCTTGATGGTAAGAGATTGCAAGTCATGGCATTGTCCAAAGGCATCATTGCCGATGGAAGTGACGCTCTGTGGAATGGTGACACTCTCCAGCTCAATGCAATAATAAAAGGCATCATCGCCGATCGTCTCAATATTCGTCTTAATATTCTCACCGAACGAAAGCGTTTTAAGATGAATGCATTGGAGAAAGGCTTTCTTGCCGATGGAAGTGACGCTTGGTGGAATGGTGACGCTCGTCAGACCACGGCAATCATAAAAGGCCTCATCGCCGATCGTCGTAATTTTTTTACCTAATGAAAGCGTTGTTGTAAGAGGGCATTCCGTAAAGGCCCGGTTTCCTATTGATGTGGCAGCGTCATTGATGGTAACAGAGTCCAAGTTGTGGCAACCTGCAAAGGCAGAATCGCCGATGGAAGTGACGCTTTGTGGAATGGTGACCTTCTTCAGAGCAGAGCAACCTCTAAAGGCATCATCGCCGATAGCAGTTACAGGGAATCTGCCAAAATCTGTGGGTATGGTGATGTCGTAGGAGCCATCAACAAGGGCACGAAATTTTGTGATGGTTGCAGTACCGTCTTCTGTATTTATCGTATAGTCATACTCGTAATCGCCATAGCTGGCTGTACCAGTTGGCGCTGACGTGTCTTCTGCAAATGCCGTGACTGCCGACAGGGGCAGCATGGTGATCATCATGCAGACCGCAACCAATAAGCTGATCAAACGCTTAGGTTTCATAATTCTTTACTCCTTTTCCATGATATTCCCAAAAACTCTCTCTATTTCAGCCAAAACAAAAGAGCGCCGCACCGGCCAAACGGCTGGTACGACGCTCTGAACCCTTGTAGACCCGCTGCGCGCTCGCTCTCCTGAAGGGAAGCCGACGCATCTTCACAAGGAGGTGCAAGGTTTCGGATTACCTTACCCGGAGAGAATAACGTGCGGCTGGCTGCCATATTACAGGCCCTTGTAGCTTTGCGTCGCAGCCTTTCGACTGGCTTGCCGATTCTTCAGTTTTTAGCAGGAATAGCATATTGCACAGGATAAAATACTCTTTTTTTTTTTTGTCAATATGACGAAAATAGATTTGGAAGAGTGTACAAAAAAGGAACGTATAATGTTGAAAACAGAATGAGAACAAAAGCGTGCAGCAGAACAAGATCTGCCTGATTTTATGGAGAATGCAGCGCAGGAAAAATGCCCCTGACCGAAAGAAGCCGGTCAGGGGCATTTGGGGTTGCTGCAGCGGGCAGGGTCAGTGCCTGCGCTCGTACTTCAGGCGCTCCCGCAGCTCGTCCAGAGAGCGGTGCTTTTCGCCGTGGCGCAGCTTGGGGTAAGCGCGGAGCATACGGCCCTTGCCAAAGTACTTGGAGCTCCGGGTGCGGGCGCGCATCTCCTCGCTGCGGGCCTGCAGTTCTTCGGCCAGCTGTTCCAGACGGAGCAGCTCTGCCGTGCGCTCTGCGGTGCCCTTGGCAGCCAGCTTGACGGCAGCGGCGGCCTCAGAGGCATTGAGCCGGGCCTCCTGGGAGGACTTGCGGGCAGCCTCCATGGCCTCGTCGGCCTTGGCGCGCAGGGCGGCAGCGGCATCCCGGGGGCTCAGTTTGGCGGCATTGTCCCGGGCCTCGGCAGCCGCCAGCTTGAGCTGCAGGCGGCTCTCGTCCATCTTCTGGTCCACATCCATGGCGGTGGTGCCCAACAGCTCGGTCATGGCATCGGACACGGCGTGCATACTGTCGGCCACCTTTTCCAGGGCATCCAGCTCACGGGCCAGGTCAGAGGCCGCAAAGGCGGTCACCACCACGTCGGCGGCGTAGCAGGCGTACAGGATGCACATGAGGACAAAGCCCACCATCTGGGGGACCATCTCCACAAAGCCCGCGATCACGGGGTGAACGGCCTTCATCACCACAACGGTGCCCACGCCCCACAAAAGGGAGAACTCCAGGCAGATATATCCGCCGATGTTGAAGGGGAAGTCGCTGTAATCCCACCACCGGGTGTGGTAGAGCTTGTAGAGCGCCCAGCCGCCCACCAGCTCCAGCACGCTGGGCAGGATCACGCCGCCGAGATAGAGCAGCAGCAGGTTGTCTGCCAGCGGCGAAAGGGTGAACAGCACGATGATCATGCCAAAGCCGTAGATGGGGCAGACCGGGCCGTTCAGAAAGCCGCGGTTCACCAGCTGGCCGGTGGACACGGCGGCATAGATGACCTCCAGGCACCAGCCCAGGCAGGAGTAGATCAGGAAAAACGCCAGGATCTGATACAGCGAAAAGCCGCAGACCATGGTGTTGACAAAAAAGGACATCTTACTCCTCCTTTGCGGCGGCAGCGGCTTCCTCCGCAGCCTTCCTCTTTTTCAGGACCTTGGGCTCGATCCAGGTCACGGCGGCATCGCCGGGCAGCTTTCTGGCGATCAGGGCCTTGATCTTGATGCCCATCTCGGTGAACATCCCCTCGTGCTCGGTGCGGATGTTCCACTCCGGCT
>OCQY01000462.1_pt1 | contig 13329 bp, 16 predicted proteins | sample 1538721 | NCBI WGS metagenome assembly OCQY01 (sample SAMN04571720, study PRJEB22368) | human gut metagenome | biome: human gut; material: stool | host: Homo sapiens | place: Luxembourg | collected 2012-08-17
CTAGGCTTGTCACCGCAAGATTAGCACACCCTCTGTTCCCCCATCAACCTTCGACCGCTAGGGCGGCTGGATGGCGTGCGCCCATGGAGGCATCTCCCGGCGCACGCCATGCAATACATCGGATAGGTGAAACATGACGAGAGCACGAGAATGGCAGGTTTCCCTTGACTTCAAGGCGAGACTCGACGAGGACGCGGCGTTCGACCTCATGGAAGCCCTCGGAAGATACGGGGCCTCGGTGGCGGTCGACCCCGGGCACACGGGCGGCGGACTGACCCTCGCCGTCGATGCCCCGGACGGGGAGACGGCGCTGGATAAGGCCCTTACGCTCCTTGAGAAGAACATGCCCGGCGCGACGGTGACCGGACTCGAGGCGCGGGAGTGGGCCGACGCCGTGGCGCGGAACCGCGAGCCCCTATACCCGCCGGTGGTGGGCTACGCCGAGATCGCGCGCATGACCGGCGTCACCAGACAGAGGGCGTACGCGTTTCCCAGGATCGAATCCTTTCCCAAGCCGGTGATAGAGACCTCACAGGGCCCCCTCTATTCCGAGGATGCGGTTCGCGCATGGGCGCAGACCCGCGAGCTCAGACCCGGACGTCCGAAAGCGATGGAATAGGAAACGATGCGAGAGCCCCGCGGCCGCACGGCGCGGGGTTTATTTTTTACAAGGAGGAAGCGGCCGTTCCCCGATGGATTCGTCGGGAAGGGAATCGGCCGTCACCAGGTCCGGTCCGGTTGGATCACGGGACGTGTGGCCCGGTCCCTGAGCCGGAATGATTGGGTCATTCGCGCATGGGCTCCCTCGAGCATCACGGTCCAGGTCGTCGGGGACACGGTCCTGAGCCCGATGCCGTTCTGGAACGCCAGGATGAGGTCGTTGCGGACCGGTGTCTGTCCCTTGTTCCGGTTCTCCACGGTGTAGCGCACCTCGAGCAGGTCCTTGCGGATGGCGTATTCCACGTCCGTCAGGAGCGGCCCGTCATGTTCCCCGTATTCCAATGGACAGGGTGCGAATTCCGTGCCTCGGGGTACGTGCCATTCCCTCCATTCCGCGTGTTCTTCCAAGAGCAACCCCACATATCCGACGGCCAAAGCGGTCAGTACAATCAACACGGCGATGACAACAAAGCTCATTTTCCCCTCCCGCAGAAGAAGGCATGACGAATATGGACGAATCTAAAAGCGGACGAGCATTGAATTCCGCGGAAAAGGCCGAGGCGGATGCCCCGACCAACAAGCAATGGCTCGATACCATCGGCGGCCCGACGGGAAGCCGCCGATGATTGTCCGATTCCGATGACCGTCGGCATTGTTTTATTGCCGATATCGGGCTGATGGCGGATAATCGGGATCATGAAGGATGGAATCAATCAATGCGGGGGTTCCGGCATCGAGTCCGTTGATCATTTCGACGGTGTCGGAATCGTCAGGATCAGACCAGTGGTCAATAAGGTGGAGATAAAGAGGGCCAAGCGTCTGATTGTCGAACAGATCCCTCATCTTGCCGATATAGAATTCCCAAAGCGGCCGGTCGAGGATGACGGCACGTTGAGGCCTCTTTTTATAGGGGCGTTCTCCAAGGACGGCCTCATAGGCGCCGCCTTCGTCACGCCAGGAATACAGGCAGCCCAGTCGTTCCTCGGGTATTTCTCCGCGTCGGCCGGAGCGTATCAGTGCGCGGAGCTTGTCAGGCGTACGGTCGCCGAAGTCGAGGGGATCGCAGTCGTCGACGAGTACAGGCGCAGGGGCGTCGCACTCGCCCTGAAAAGGTACATCGATGCCTGGGCCGCCGATCACGGCGCTTGTCTCGTATTGTCCGTGCCCACGAATGAGGCAGCGCGTGGCCTCAACGAGAAGTCCGGCCACCGCGTCCTGGAGCCCGATGTCCTTCTCATGCTTCAGGTCGTATATGCCGACGGCGGTCCCTGCTCCCTTCCCTTTGCTTTGGAACGTGGGCAGGAGGCAGGATACAGTTGCTGGGCATTCCTTCCAATCGCCAAACCTGGCGGGATGTCCGTCAGGGCGGGACAATGCCCTTCCGTCGCTTCCTCTCCTGGAGTATCCGGTGAGGAATACTTCGCCGTCAAGTGGGAGACCCGCGACGGTGACGGGAATTGGATCGCCACGACCAGCCGTTTGAGGGGCGTACGCGCCGACGTCATGGACTGATGCCATTCCATCAGGCCCCATGCCTGGCGCTTCGGCGTTCTTGTCTTCCTGATGATTCATTCCTCGTCCTTCCCCTGGCGAGCGGCCATGCATGGACTCATGGATTGGGCACGAGTCCGCGTGTTCGGGTGTCTTGGTTGAGCCCGTCATTCTGCCTGCTCCAGTTGCCAGTTGCCGGCGAAGCAGCTGCCGCCGTGCGAGGCGCGGTAGTCGTGGAGTTCCCTCGATCGTTCGCTCTCCCGGCGGGCTTGTTCGGCCCGGGTTTTGCGGCCGGCGCGGAGCGCGAGCTCGGCGTAGCGTGAGGCCTGGCCGGGGTCCGGGTCGGGGTCGAGGCGCAGCCTGTCGGCGAGGGCGCGGATGGCTGTCGGCCCGTCGACGTCGTCGCCGATGCGGTCGGCGAGCATGCGGCGCGCCCGGGTCTCGTAGGATTCCGGTTCCACCGGCCGGCTCTCCCCTGTGTCGCTTCCGGTGGGTTGGCCGGCGTCGGCATGCTCCCTGCGTCGGCGTTCGAGGGTTCGCTGGTCGCAGGTCAGGTCGTCGCGCAGTTCGTCGAACAGGCGGGCGAAGCGGCGTCCCGTGTCGACGCGTTTGGCCTGGAACCCGTTGTCGAGCGCGTGGTCGAGGACCCGTTCCATGAGCCCGCTCGTGTCGGGTTCGCCGGCGGCGTCGAGCCGTTCGACGAGCCGAGTGACGGCGTCGGTGTCCCGCCGGCCTGCCGGTTTCGGGGTCAGGCCCATGGCGGCTCGGCGGTTTTCGAGCCGGTCGAGGATCCATCTGGCGCGTATCCCGGCGGGGACCCGCTCTTCCGGTTCGGGGCCGGCGTCTTGCCAGCGTTCGTCGTCGGGCTCACCCATAGGGCGGTTCGCCTCGTCCGGCGCGGATGCGGCTTCGATGATGTGGGCGGTTTGGTTTTTCCCGTCGCGGCTCTCCCCGGTCCGGGGAGATGCCTCCGTAGGAGGCAAAGGGGATATTTGTTTAGAAGTATTTGTTCTTACTATAGGGGTGTCACTGGTGACACCCCTGGAGGTGTCACCAGTGACACCCCTGGCTTCCCTTTCCGGGTTTAGAGGTGTCATTTTGACACCCCTAGATTTTGGCTTGTTTCCGCCGTTTTCCAGAGGTGTCATTTTGACACCTCTAAATCTGTCCGCTTTTCCGGCCTGTTCGGCATTGCCGTCGCCGTCACGTTCGAGCCGTTCGGCGCGTTCCGCCCTGGCCTGTCGTCCGGGTTTCTCGGACACGTGCTCGAGGGTCACGTTCATGCAGCATTCCCAGACGACGGACCGGTACGGGTCGGGCACGTAGTTGCCGTGCTCGTCCCATTGGGCGAGCTTCTGGTTGCCCCGGCGGATGCATCCCGTCTCCTCGAGCGCCTTCAGGGCACGTTTGACGCTGGATTCGCTCGTGTGCGCCTCGGCCATCAGGGTGTCCACGGTGGGCCATGCGCTGCGTCCGTCGGGCTGGCAGCGGTCGGCCAGGGCGATGAGCACGAGTCTGGCCGTGGCCGTGGGTGCGGGCGCCTCCCTGAGCGCCCATGACGTGCATTGCCAGCTCATGGTCTTGCCCCTTTCGTTTCGCGTTCCTTCTTGTGTTCCTGCATGAGCCTGTCGAACGCCTTGCTGGTGGGTTCCAGGCTTCCGTACCGGGCTCCCGCCGATGCGGCGGCGCGGCCCATGGCTTCCTCGTTCCTGTCCTCGTGTCCGTCATCGCGCATCGCCGGACAGCTCCTTCCCCGTGTCGGCGTCGAGGGCGGTTTCGAGGGCGCGGCACAGATCCAATGCCTGGTCGAACCCGTCGAGCCATGCGCCTACCCAGTCCTGGGCGTCCCCGCCCCCGTCCGGCGTCATGTCGATGGTCTTGAGGCGTTCCACGGCCATGGCCTGCCGGTCGATCCGGCCGTTTCCGTCGATGATGATCCGCATCGTCTTCCGTTCCTTTCCCGTCGCCTCATCGGGCGAGCTCTTGCACCGTCATGCCCAATGTCATCCGGGTCGGGTCGTGGCGTTTCCGCACCCTGTCGCACAGGGAGGGCGAGGGCATGCGCGCGAACATGCCGGGGTCCATGGCGCGGATCTCCCGTTCGTGGGAGACGAGCGCGTCGATGACGTCCTGCACGCGTGCGCGCAGCAGATCATGCCATCTGCCGGGCCATGTCTCGCGCATCGCCGCCGAGCACACCATGGCCTCGTCGCCCGCGGCCTTGATGTACCGGGTGTGCGCGGGCAGGGCGAGGATCTCCTGGATCCATTGCCAGTCGTCGCCGCGGGCGGCGTCGATCTCGCCGGAGAGCATCCTCCATGCGTCGAACGTCGCGTCGAGCATGATCGACGCCTGTTCCCATGTCATGGGGATCGCGGGGATCTGCAGGGTGACGGCGTCGGGTTCGGCCCCCGCCGGGGCCGGCATCATCGTGATCATGGTCGTTCCTTTCGTTCCTCTACGGTTCGCGGGCCTCGTCGTCCGGCTTCCCGTTGTCCTTTCGTTTGTTCTTTCACTCGCCCATCGCCGGTTTTCGGCCGATTACGGGCGCCTGTGCCGGCGCATGCCCTGAGGTAGGGGTAGCGGTCCAGTCTCGGGGTGGTCCCGTTGTGGTGGGCCTCGAGCCAGTGGCGGATCTCCCTGAGCAGGGGACGGGCGCGGTTCGAGGTCATGCATCGGGTCAGGATCCTCCTCCACGCGGCGAGTCCCCATTCGGCCTGGACCGCGAGGGCGAGGGCCTCCATGTCCGTCTTGTATCCGGCGCTGACCGGCAATGGGGCGTCCGCCGTGTCGCCGTCCCATTGCCGGTAGCTTTCCCGGTCGCCCGCGGCGGGCGATCCGGGGCTCTCGCCGTCGCCGTCACGTCCCTCGAAGATGTCGGATGCGTCGCAGATCACGTCGGAGTCGGCGAGGGTCTGCTCGTGCCGGCGCCACCGTTCCCACGCCGTCCGGCCATCCGGGTCCGTGGGTGGTTTCAGCCTTCCCGCGCGCCGTTCCGGGGTCTGGGTCATGCCCGTGCGGTGTTTGGGCCGTTGGGTTTTGAACCATTCGCCGACCACGGTGCCGGTGAGCTGGTTGACGAACGCGGCCAGGCCCGTCGACTCTCCCTCGGCCCGGTCCGTGTTGGTGCGGTGCCAGTAGTCGAGTCGGCGGATGGTGCGTATCGTCAGGTCGCTCATGACCTCGTCCGTGGCCCATGCCCAGTCGCGGCCCAGCTGCCGGCGCACGCGCGCCCGGTTGTCCTCCAGCGCGGCGTCGAGCCGGACGGCGGCCTGGTCGGCGAGGCGGGCTCGCATGAGCCCGGCCTCCACCGTGTCGCCAGCCTGTTCGAGCCGTTCGAGGGCCTTCAGGTCTATGGGGTCGGCGAGGCAGCGGACCAATGTGTCCGTCAACGGTTCATCGCTTTTCCTCATGGTCAGAACCTTCCGGGATGCTCGCGGCGCAGCGTGTGCAGGCGTCGTTTCGCCGTGGTGGTGGATGGGGCGAGACCGTCGGCCACGGCCCGGGTCGAGGTGACCGTCTCGCCGTTGGCCTTCAGCCGGTCGGCCCATGCGAGCCATTCGTCGGGGTCGAAGCCGGCCGTCGCCTTGCGCGCCGGCTCACCGGCTTTTGGGCCGGCATCGTGGGCCGATCCCGTGTCGGAGGAACGGTCCGGGCCGGACATGGCCCCTTCGTGGGATTCCGCGGGCTCAGGTTCGGCGTGGCCCGCATGGCCCCCTGCCTCCGGGCCCGGCTGGCCCTTGGGATCCATCTCGGGTTTCCGGCCCATGCGGACCATGTGGATTGTGGACTCCGTGGGCCTTGCGGACGTCGTGGTCGCGGACGTCACGGAGGGCCATGAGAGGTCCTGGTCGAACGGGATATCCTCCGGATCCTCCTTCTTTCCCCGATTCGCGTCGGTTTCCGCCGGTGCCGGCGGGTCGAACAGGTAGCGGTCCAGCGGGTCGGCGGGCGCGGGTTCCGTGGCCTTGCCCGGCTCCGGTCCGGCCGTCGGCGTGGGGATGGCCCGCGGGTTTTCCGTCCGGACCGGTTCCGTGCCGGCCGTTTCCGGCGTGGCTGCGGCATGTCCGGCGTGCCCGTCATCGGGGCCGGCGGCCTTGCCGGTGGTCCTGGCGAGTTTGTCCTGGCGGTCGCCGGCGATGATCACGATCAGATGCGTCGAGTAGAGCAGGGCGATGGGCGGGATGCTCATGATTGCGGGCGCACCCCACGTGGGGAGCATGCCGCCGGCGTTGAGCCATGCGTGCAACGCGTTGCCCGTCACGCTGAACAGGCTGAACAGCACGAGTCCGGCCCACGGGTACCAGCGTCCGCGGATGTGGCCTTTGCGGAATCCCCATGTCGCCCACGTGCACAGGAGGATCGTGCCGTCCACGCACAGGGGGCCTCCCCATGACAGGAGCGGGTTGATGCCGCTGGACACGAACACGAGCCTCAACGCGTCGAAGCTCAGCACGAACGCGATGACCGCGATCATCACGCCCACCGTCACGCCGGGCAGCATGCTCACGCTCTCCCGCCCGTCCGCTTCCTTGGTTTTCTTGTCGTTCATACCGGTTCCTCTCCGGCCGGCCCTCATGGCCGGCCTTCTCTGCTAACGGGTCAGGCGCATTCCGACGCGACGGTCAGGATCTGGTCGAACAGGCCGTTGACCTCGTCCTGGTCGCGGCTGCGGTCGTTCTCGTCGGCGGGCCACATGTCCTCGAGGTCGTGGTCCACCAGGCGCATGAACGGGCCCACGTTGGCCAGCACGCCCTTGATGTCGCGGCCGGCGCGGGTGACGATCTCGTCGACGGTCTCGCTGCCTGGCTGCCAGCGTTCGGAGCTCATCAGCTCCACGAGGCGGGTCAGTCCGGCGTTCGCGTCTCCCGCGGCGGTGCGGAACGCTTCCACGAAGTTCATGTCGTCCGCGGCGAGACGGTCGCCTCCCAGGTCGATTGCAGTATTGTCGGGCAGCACGCCGATCGCGCCGGTCTCGTCGACCGGTGCGGGGGCCGCGGGTTCGAGTCCCTCGCTCATGCGCCGCATGGTCTCGCGTTTGATGCTCGCGCAGATCGTGGATTGCGCCATGTCGAGCTTCGCGGCGATCTCCTGCTGGGTCATGCCCTGGCCGCCCTCCTCGACGGGCAGGTTCATGTCATGGATCTTCGCGTCGAGTTCGAGGCGTTCCGCCGGCGTGAGCTCCGGCACGCTGTGGCGTTTGCCGTCCGTGCCCACGACCGGTTTCGGCTTCGCGGCGGCGCCCTTCGCCTTTTTGACGGCCTTCCTGACCGTGCCCTCGCTGACTCCGAGCGCGGCCGCGAGGGACCTGTTGCTGATCGGGTCGTCCTGGAAGCTGAGGATGAGGTTGGTGCGCTGCTGGACGGTGAGACGGACCGCGTCGGCGGTGAACCTGTCCTGGCACATCCGGTTCCAGCCGATCTGTCCCGCGGGGTATCCGAGGGCGATCCACGCGCGTCCGTCGTATGCCTGGGCGATCAGGTCGTGAAGGCGTTTCTGGCTTTTCGCGGTCTCGTAGAGCTGTTCCTGGATGTCGCCGACGAGCTGTTCGGCCTGTTCGCGGGTGAAGTCGCTTTGGTTCGTGTCGACGCCCATGTTGACGGGCAGGTGGTCGCGCGTGTATTCGATGACCGCGTCGCCTGCCGTGGCCTCCCCCGGTTCCGGCTCGTCTATGATGCGGATCGGCTCGGGAGCGCCCTCGGCCGGCTCCGGCTCCTCGGCGGCGGGCACGTCGACGATCTCGACGTCCTGCCATGCGGGGGCATCCTGTGAATATCGGGGTTCGCCGGTGGTCGGCTGGGTGGGGTTGATGTAAGAATTGGTCATGATTGGCTCCTTCTGGTCCGACGATTGGTCTTCTGGTCCGACGATTGGTCGGGGTCGGTCTTGCCGGCTCCTTCTGATGTGATGATTGGTGGGGTTGGCTTCTGCTGGTTCCCTCGCCCGAGCCGGATTCGTCCGGCAAGGGGCAATGCAAATGGGTAAAGGATGGGACCATCGCCCGCACGCGAACGGCAATTCGCGTGCGGGCATTCTCTTTTTCACGGACCATCCCATGCGGCCGATATCATGCCGGACGCATGTGTATCGGTAGAACGGATATCGTCTCCAAACACAATCGATCGGCGGGCATGATGGAAGACAACACTGCGGGCTTCGTTCCCGTTCTCCGTCGCCGTCTCATGACGGTGGACCGGATATCCGGGTTCCTGCAGGGCGCATCGATGCCCCTGCGTCCCCGTGTCTCCCCGATCGTGACGGTCCGGGCGGCTCTGCGTTACGAGGCGCTGGCCCGTGACGAAACGGTGCTCGCGCGGCGGGCGAGCCTGGCCTGGTTGGCCTATCGCATGGCCGTCGCCGATGGTCTGTTCCGTAATGTCACGGATCCCGCCGTCATGGATGGGCTGCGTTGGATGCTGTCCACGGGGATCACGGACGGCGAGCTGTTCGACGCAGAGCTCTCGTCCGGCATCGTGCTCGCCGCCGCGACCTGTGACGACGCGTATGGGTTCGTTCACGACGTCGCTTCCGCGGTCGCCGAGGGGCGTCGATCCGCTGTGGCCGCCGTGGGCCGCACGCGCTTGTAGGGTTGGCATTCTTGGTTCTCTCTTTTCGCTGCAGATGGGTGGTGGATGGGTTTGTTTCGGGTAAGGGATGGTTGTTCATCCCACCGGGATGGGCCGGCAAGCCCGGTTCCCGGTGCGCGTGGGGACGGCAATCCCCGACGCAAGTCTTTTATGATGTTCGGCCGTGACGCTGCGCGCCACGACCTTGTCCTCCAGATGGACGCCGGCGGCTCGCAGGAATCGGATGTCGCGTGCCACGTGCTCGCCGCGCAGCAGCGTCGCACCGGATAGGATCCGTTCGATCCCATCCACGTAGATGTTCAACGGCAGACGGTTCGCCAGGTTCACGTTCACCCCTCCTGCCGGCACGCTCTTCCAGCCGTCTTCCCTGACGGGATGGAAGAACGCGTCGAACACCGTGCGATGCGCCTGCCTGTCGACGATGCGCAATCCGACAATCTCCCCGCACTCGGGAGTCGGACCGGTCACGCACAACCGAAGCCACAACACTCTCTCGCTCATGCCGTCACCCCTTCTTGACATCCAGGCTCGGGACTATCGGAAAGTCCATAAATATAATCCGTAGAGACATTGAATGCCTTCGCGATGTTCAGCACATCTGATGAACTCATGCGAGTCTTTCCAGCCAATTTCGTGGAAGCCGTGCCCTGCGAGCAATGCAGTACCTCAGCCGCATATCTCTGCTGAGTCATATTGGCCTGGCGACGCAAACGGTCCACCCTGTCCGCCATCAGTTTATCTATCGTTCTATTGGGCATACCTATAGCATAGCATGGTATTGGACAAACCAATAAAGAAGAAGGTATCATTGCTTTATGAGTACTTCACCAATGAACAAAGAGACAGAAATCACTGACAACGGCCTACCTAAGGTTTTAAGTCAAATTATTACCGACAACGTATATTTCCTTAAGCAGCGTCATCGCGTTCCTCAGACGAGTATCGCTAATGCCATGCACATCACTCAATCCACTCTAAACCTGAAGCTGGGAGGGAAAGTTCGATGGAACGCCGACGATCTCGCATATCTATCCGCATTCTTCAATGTCTCCGTTGCATACCTCGTGACGAACAATGTCACCATGCCATCAGACCATTATCAGCTGCGTACTCAGTACGCAGTTGATAATGCAATCCCATCCCAAGAGCTGGCCGGTGCCGCCGGTCCACGCTACATCGTGAGGCCAGACGATGCCGAGAATACGAAAAAGCGCGGAGCGAACAATTCGCCCCGCGCCATCGTGATGCCGTATGACCCGGACTTTTTGGTGCCCTCGGTGGGACTCGAACCCACACTGCGCAGATTTTGAGGCTGCTTCCTCTACCAATTGGGATACGAGGGCGTGCCAAAGCACTCTGAAGAGAGTAGCATACCAATTCGACTCTTGCGACACAAGACACGCGCCAATCCTCCATTCCCCCCGGTGAAACAGGCGAAACACGTCGATATCGCGGACGGCGCACCCGTGTGTTGCCCGTTCTCCTGCGTGGTTTCACCGCTTACAATGGGCTGTAGTTTCGATGTATCGCTTTTGTTAGGAGGGCTTATGAGCAACGAAACTTACCGTCAGTTCGATCCCTGGCGCCCCTCTCCGGTCAAGGAGATTTCCCGTAGACAGATTGTGGAGACGCATTATTTCAATGTCGATCACGTCTCCTATGAGTCGAATCAAATCGGTTCGTTTGAACGCTACTTTGTTCAGGAGAACAATGGCGACACTGTGGCTGTGCTGGCCGTCACCGATGATGGCATGATTCCGCTGGTCGAGCAGTATCGCATCGCCAACCATCGTTGGACGTTGGAGATTCCGGCCGGTCACGCCAACAACCCGTCCGAACGCCCGACCGATGTAGCTAAGCGCAAGCTGGCCGAAGAGGCCGGTTTCGACGCCACCAAGCTTACGCAGTTCACCCGTTTTATGAACACGCCGAGCTATTCCACCCAGCACACCGCAATCTTCTTCGCCACCGGTCTTACCCCGGCTTCCCGTCAGGAAATCGGCCCGGAGACTCCGCGTTCCGACGTGCGTATGGTGTCGGTGGACGATGCCTATGAGATGGTGGTCAATGGCACGATTGTGGATGCCAAGACCATGGTCGCCATTTTGCGCCTGAAGAGCGGCACGCTCGATCATCTCAACGACTGATCGCCACGCTCGATCACCGCGGTGACTGTGGGCCATTGCAATCACCACACAATCGCAACATAACAGATAACGAAAGCCCCCATCCACTTTGGATGGGGGCTTTCGTGTGCTATATGCTAGCTGTCAGCAGCTACCAGAAGCCTGAAATCAGTCGCAAGCGCCAACGGTGTGCACGTAGATGGAGTCAGTGCGGCCCGGCTGGTGATCGCCCTGAGCAGAGCTCAGGATGACGATCTTGTCGCCGTCAGCAACCTTGCCAGCATCCTTGAGGACCTTGTCCGTGTAGACCATGAGATCCTTGCGGGACTTGTCGTGGTAGTCCTCCTTGAGCAGGAAGGCTTCGGTGCCCCAGGACAGAGCCAGCCAGTGGTAGGTGTGCTCGTTGCTGGTCAGGCCGTAGATCGGGGCGGCCGGACGCTCACGGGAGACGCGGTGCACGGTGGCACCGGTCTGGGTGTAAGCAACGATGGCCTTGGCGTTGAGCTTGTCGGCCAGGTCCACAGCGGCGGAGGAGACAGCGCCGGTGGAGGACATGTCAAGGTTCTTGAGCTCCGGGATACGGTCGAAGCCGTGGTCGGTGGCGTAGCCGGAGATACGGGCCATGGTGGCCACGGTCACATCCGGGTACTTACCAACGGCGGTCTCGTTGGAGGTCATGGTGGCGTCGGAGCCGTCGAGGATGGCGTTGGCGCAGTCGGAAGCCTCTGCACGAGTCGGAACCGGGGAGTTCACCATGGAGCCGAGGACTTCGGTAGCCACGATGACCGGCTTGGCGTACTGGCGAGCCAGCTCGATGATGCGCTTAGTGGCCAGCGGGACCTCTTCCAGCGGGCACTCAACGGCCATGTCGCCACGGGCGGCCATGACGCCGTCGAAGGTCTTGACGATCTCTTCGAGGTTCTCCAGAGCCTGCGGCTTCTCGATCTTGGCAATGATCGGGATGCGACGGCCTTCCTCGTCCATGATCTCGTGGGCGCGGTCGATGTCGGTGGCGAAACGCACGAAGGACATGGCGATGATGTCGGCACCGGTGCGGATGGCCCAACGCAGGTCGGCCTCATCCTTCTCGGTCAGAGCCGGCAGGGAGACGGCGACGCCCGGCAGGTTGATGCCCTTGTGGGAGGACACAGGACCGGCCACGACGACCTTGGTGTACACGTTGTTGCCCTCGACCTTGGTGACCTCAAGACGGACCTTGCCGTCATCGATCAGGATCGGGTCGCCCGGGTGGCAATCGCCCGGCAGGCCCTTGAAGGTGGTGGAGGTGATGTGCTCGTCGCCCTCGACGTCATCAGTGGTGATGACGAATTCCTGGCCGAGCTGCAGCTGAACCTTGTCTTCGCCATCGGCGTTCTTCTTGAACCAACCGCAGCGAATCTTCGGGCCCTGCAAATCAACGAGCGCGGCAACGTTGCGACCAGTGGCTTCGCTGGCCTTGCGCACGTTGTTGTAGACCTTGAGGTGATCCTCGGGGGTGCCGTGGGAGCGGTTCAGACGAGCAACGTCCATACCAGCTTCAACGAGCTTCAGGAGGTTGTCGTAATCCTCGGTGGAAGGACCGATGGTGTCTACGATCTTGGCTTTACGCATGAATGCCTGCCTATTCTTGTTCAATTTGGTTCGAGGCGCGATTGCCCCATTTGCCGAAACCCAGTCTACTAGCGCGAGCCGACTCATGACAAGTTTTCTTCACGGTGTGTTGTGAGCGCTCACATTGTTGTGTTGACTGGGTTTAAGGGTTGTATTCTCTAACGATTTCAGGCCTTTTCAGCGCTTTCCATGCTCTTCATCTTGATCACGGAAGCCACGGATGCGCCGCCAATTGCGAGCACAATCACAGCCAGCGACAGCCATGTGGGCACCTCCGGCACCCAATGGACGCCTTCGCCGCCGTTGATGAACGGCAAGGTATTGCCGTGCAGGGCCTCCATGATGAGCTTGACGCCGATGAAGCCCAGCACCACGGACAGGCCGGCAGGCAGGTAGACGAGCTTGTCGAGCAGAGCACCCAGCAGGAAGTACAGCTGCTGCAGGCCGAGCAGTGCGAACACGTTGGAGGTGAACACCAGGAACGGATCCTTGGTCAGGCCGAAGATCGCGGGAATCGAGTCGAAAGCGAACATGACGTCGGTGGTGCCGATGGTCAGGAACACGATGAGCATCGGGGTCCAGTAACGCACGCCGTTCTTGGTGGTGCGCAGCTTCTCGCCGTCGTAGTCGTCGGTAATCTTGATGATCTTGCGCAGATTACGGATGATGCCGTTCTCGTGATATTCCTCATCTTCATCGCCGCCGAGCACCAGTTTGACGGCGGTGTAGATCAGGAAGGCACCGAACAGGAAGAACACCCACGTGAAGCGGGAGATCAGGGCCGCGCCGATCAGAATGAAAATGCCACGGAAAATCAAAGCAATGGTGATGCCGATGGACAGCACATACTTCTG
>OCQY01000474.1_pt1 | contig 13107 bp, 4 predicted proteins | sample 1538721 | NCBI WGS metagenome assembly OCQY01 (sample SAMN04571720, study PRJEB22368) | human gut metagenome | biome: human gut; material: stool | host: Homo sapiens | place: Luxembourg | collected 2012-08-17
ATAATATGCGCACGAAAGGCCTGCCGGTCCGGCGCCGATAATGGCAATTTTATTTTTAAACTCGCCCCTATTTGAAGGTATTACTTTTTTAGGAATATATCTTGTTTTACTGTCAAGGTCCTTTTGAGCGATAAAGCGCTTAACGTCATCAATAGCAACCGCTTCATCAAGAGTTGCTCTTGTGCAAGCCTCCTCGCATCTCTTATTACAAACTCTGCCGCAAACTGCAGGGAAAGGGTTATCCTTTTTAATAAGAGCCAAAGCATCAGTATATCTTCCCTGAGCCGCCATTTTAAGATAGCCTTGAACTGCGATATGAGCGGGGCAGGCAGTCTTGCAAGGCGCCGTACCTGTATCGTAGCAATTAATTCTGTTTTTATCTCTATAATCAGGCGACCATTTTTCCTTGCCCCATTTAACTGCGTCGGGAAGTTCTTGCTTAGGATATGTAACAGCAGAGCCGTCTTTTTTGCAAAGCTTTTGACCGAGTTTAACGGCACCGGCAGGGCAAAATTCAACACACTTGCCGCAGGCTACGCAATCCTTAGCCTCAACCTTAGCCACATACGCTGAGCGTGACATATTAGGCGTATTGAAAAGTTGGGAGGTACGAAGCGCATTGCATACCTTTACCTGGCAATTACAGATAGCAAAAATTTTATTTTCACCGTCGATATTGGTAATTTGATGAACAAAACCATTATCCTCGGCACGCTGAAGAATTTCCATAACCTTTTCACGTGTGATATAGTGGCCCTTATTTGTTTCAACAAGGTAATCTGCCATATCGCCGACACCGATACACCAATCCTCAGGGTCATCGGCACAACCTTCGCCGCACATTGCACGGCTGTAACGGCACGAACACGGACCTGCCGCATATTTGCCGTCATATTTATCAAGCCAATGAGAAATATGTTCCACATCAGCAGACTGATTTTCCATTGAAATTGCCTTTTCAACAGGGATAACGTGCATACCTATTCCGGCGCCTCCCGGAGGCACCATGGGAGTAATTGCTTCAAGCGGAAGTTGGGTCATACGCTCAAAGAAATTTGCAACCTGCGGATGCTCACAAATATTATCCCATTTCATATTAAAAAATTCTGCGCTTCCGGGAACGAACATAGGAAGCATATATTGCTTTTCATGCTCTGGATTTTCCCAATTAAATTCAACAAGACCTACGTTTGCCATTTCCTTAAGAAGCGGCTCAAGGTAAGCGGCACTTTTACCCGTAGCTTTCATAATTTGCTTAAGCTTCATACCCTTGTGTACCTTCATCTTAAGGGCAACCTCTGCCATCTCGTCTGTTACAATTGAAGCAAGACCCCAATACTCAGGGTCGTTAACGGTAAGCTCTTTACCTACCTTTGGAAGCCACGGCAATTTATACAAAACTCTGTCTGTAATATGCTTGCCGAGTGCCAAAATTAACGGACGTGCAGGCTCGTTTGAATGATTTTCATAATAATGCATCATTCTGTCATCATACACCCTATCCTCAGGCGGCTTGACAGTATCGAATTTGTATTCATACTCCTTATTTGACATAGTATTCTCCCTCTAAAATATACGTCTTATGTCATAAATTACAATATCATTTTATATGTTTGTTAATTATTTGTCAATATACAAATAAAGGTAAAATGTCATATTCGGGAATGATTAATATTTAGTTTATTTTTTATTCAAGGTTTTTAAAACGCAAAAAGAGACGGCATTTCTGCCGTCTCCAAATGCTTTAATCAAAGTGTCAGATTAGTCATTTCCACCGAAGCCCCAGTCAGTACCCTCTCCGGATGTAGTAATAACATCAGCTGTCTGAGAAAATTCATTAACCTCTGACACCGGCTTTGTATAAAGCTCTTTCATTAGGTGTGTCCTCCTTATTTTATCAAAGCTCGCCTCCACCCCTTAAGGCAGAGGTGAAAGCTTTGCTAAATTGTGTTAATTAAGCATTATAGTCGTAAAGTGATGCTTCTGAATAGTAAGTATGAACATTACCATCTGCATCCTTAGTAACAACGAATGCTCTTGCGCCGGCAACGCCTGTCTTTGCAGTAAGACCGTAGTTCAAACCAATCTGTGAAGCGTTGGTGTTGTTATAAATAACTCTAACCTTACCAGGATTTGTACCTGATGCAGTATTGCCAACGTTTTCAAGTGTAAGGTCAGAAGCTGTTACATTCTTACCATATACGAAGCCCTGGCTAACTACTGTCTCATTATCAGCAACAGTACGTGTTGCAACAAAGAGAACGTCGCAATCTGTAGCTGAAGGACGAGTTGTTGAAACGATAGCAACCTGAGTCTTAGAAGTGTCATCAGCCTTTGTAACTGCTGTGAGTTCGATATCCGAAGCACAGAAGAATGAGTATGATTCACCGTAACCAACTGTTGCGCCGTTTACTGTCCATGATGTTGCGCCTGCCTTAGTAACTGTTACCTTAGCGTCATATGCAACATTTTCAGCCTTGTCAGTGTAGTCAGTGCCGTTAACTGTGATTGTTGCGCCTGCAGCCTTAACTGTGTAAGTCTGAGTAGCATCCTTCTCATAGATAGCTCTGATGGTCTTACCTTCTGTAAGAGCGGTAATCTCATCGTTTGTAAGAGCCCAGCCCTTGAATGTATAACCAGGATAGATAGGAGCAGTTGCAGGAACCTTAATGTTTGCACCGCTTGTTACTTCCTGAGTTGATACAACGTTACCGTACATATCAATGAATACAACTACGAATGTTGATTCAGCTGTTTCTGTAAATACAGGAGTTACCTCTGTATCAGCAACTGCTGTGAATGAATATGTTTCGTTAGTTGAAACGAGCTTGTTAGCAACCTTCCAACCTACGAACTCTGCACCCTTATTAGCCTGAGCTGTAAGAGTTACAGTTGAGTTAGCAAGAACCTTAGTAGTCTTACCGTTTGTTGCGTCCTCGCTGTTAAGAGTTGTTGTACCGTAAGCAGTCTTAGCAACTGTGATATCATAACCCTTAAGCTGAGGAAGAACCTTAGTTTCGAGAACCTGACCGCAAATTGTACAGCTTGTAACTTCTGAACCCGGCTTATCAAGTGTAGGCTCTGTTACAACAGGTGTACCCTTTGTGCAATCTTCTGTTACAACCTTAGCAACTTCGTCATAGTTAGCGTTTGCTGTTACAGCAGAAACTGCCGGCCAGCTATAAGTTGTATGGCTGTGCTGTTTATTACCTGCCGGTGTAGCAGCTGTATCAGCAGTATTTGTCTTTGGAGCTACAGGAGTAGCGCCTGCAGCAAGCTTCTGAGTATCAACTACAGTGCCTGCAGCGTTTGTAAATGTGATTGTATAAACCTCAACAAGAACAAGACCCTTAACTGCATCTTCAAGAGCAGTAGCAGCAGCAGTTACCTGTGCCTGATCTGTGTAAGCTTCAACAGTATCCTTAGCGTTAGCTTCAAGAGCAGCTGTTACCTTAGCATAAGATTCAGCTGTATACTTAGTACCGTCAACTTTCTTTGCAGCATCAAGTGCAGCATAGTAAGCTGTACCGTCAAGCTTATCGTCCTTAGTCTGAGTATCTACATGATTACATACAGTACATGTTCCTGTAAGAACAGTACCTGAAACAAGTGTATGCTTACTTGTCTCTGCATAAGTAATGTCACAATCTTTCTCAGCTGTAGTAGCAACCTCTTTGTAAGTAGTATCTGCAGTAGCAGCTGATACTGCCGGCCATGAGTAAGTTGTTACTTCGTGCTTATTGTCGCTCTTATAATTTACAGTTGCAGCAGTATTTGTTGAAGGAACTGTTGGAGTTTCGCCTTCTTTAACTGTCTGCGTATCAACAGTCTTGCCGTTGATGTCATTGAACTTAATTTCATAAGTTGTTTCAGCAGGAGTGTCAACAAACTGGTTCTTTCCCATAAATGTTATTTTTGTTGAACCAGGCCACAAAGTTGAGCCATCATATTTCTTGGTCGATGGGTCATAGTAATTCTTTGCGTATGTCGTATACTCATTAGGCATATTACCGTCAGTTTGATTAGCAATATAATAGCAGTTGTTTACCTCTGTTGCATCCTTAACGTTAAATTCAATATTGCCTTCTTTTACAATTTTGAATGCATAAGTTGCAACGATGGCAGAATCTGAATATGTGTAACCAGGTTCGCCTGTAGCCGGGTCATAGAAAACGCCATCTGCTTCTGATGAAGTTGTAGTAGTTTTAATCAAATTAGCCGGAGCCATAGAAAACTGAATACCTGATGTATTACCAGCATCATCTTTAAGAACCACAGATGTGTTAGTTTCAATATCAGGTAATTCGTTAGCATGTAAGCCGTCTTTCATACAAGTAGAAAAGCTTCTTAAATAGTCTGTGCCGCCTTTAACCCAAGTACCTTTATTAGCTGCTTTCATTTCGCTTTCAGTACCTAATGCATAAACTGTTTTTTTACCCTGTTTATAAGAATATACACCCGCAAGTTCAATAGCATCGTTAAACTCTAATTGTGCAATAAAATAACCAATTTCTTTAATATTTTCACAAATAACAGTCATTGTGAAATAATCGCCAACACCAAACTGAAGGTTTTCGCTAAGTGTGCTGTATCCACTCTCTGATGCTACATTATAAGTGTTTGCCTTGTCTTTATCAATATAAAGAGTACCAGATGCAACACCGTTAGTCACTTTATACTTATAATCAACAGGAACACCTCTAAGCGATGAATAAGAAAAATCAGAACCAGAAGAGCCACTTGTCGAATAATCATTATAATCAGTAGCGCCGCCATCAAAGAATGTACCAAACTGAAGCTTAATATTAGGTGAATAGTCACCAACCGCAGCTAAAGCAGTAAACGGAACTGACATAATGACCATAAGAACTGACAAAATGACAGCGATTGCCTTTTTGAAAGTTTTATTCATTTTCGTTCTTTCCCCCTATTATTTTAAAGTTACACTGTTGTAATTTACAGTCTTATTGTAAAAAGCAATAAATGACATATAATCTGTACCGTTCACAATGTTATCGCCGTTAAAATCACAATACAAATTATAATCGCCTGTGTATGAACTTATAAATGACATATAATCTGTACCATTTATAAGTTCATCTTTATTGTAGTCACAAATAACGACGCCGACAGAGCCAACATCTTTAGACTCGGAAACTACTAATGTAACTTTTCTGTCAACCGTGGTTTCACCACTAATCAACATTGTATACTCGCCTGCCGGAACGCCGGAGAGAGTATATTTGCCATTTGAATCTGTAGTCGCAGTGGCAATGGCAGAACCATCTGCTGACTCAACAGTAAGATTAATATTTGCAATACCGGCAGATACTTCAGTACCTGTCAAATCTGTTGCAATCTTAACCTGACCTGTAATATCATAACCGGACGCCTTTGGTGAAACGTCACAGGTCATTAAATATAGAGAACCGGGATAATCGGCAGATTTGGTAACAAGAGCATACTCATCGTCAAATCCGTCATTATAATTAGCCAAAACGAAGGTCTTATTTGGGTCTGTTGAAACCGAAATAACATCAGCGGCGTCACAATCCTTTGCAAAAGCAACCGAGAAGGTTGCAAGCAACGTGCCGTCCTTTGTTACAGATGAACAAGTGTCAGCATCTGAAACAAAGCCGAATACCAAATTAGAATCATTCGTTACGGTTCCCATCGAAGATACGCCGGCAACCTCATCAGAAAGAAGAGCCTTAGGCTCACTCTGCACCGATACATCCGAAGAATAGGTTGATGTAACCTGCACAACCGATAACTCGGTAACGCCCTCTAAATAAAAGCTGACGTCATATGTACCGGCAGGTAACTTATCACCGTCGTATTGTTTGCCGTTAGAATCTGTGTATGTGCAATAAACGTTCGGGCTCTCCGTTCCGAGCGCAGCAGCATACGAAGTACGAGGAAGGCACACAACAAGCGCAACAAAAACCAAAAACGCAAGTGTACCGAAAATAACACCTACTCGTTTTTTTGCAATTGTATTCATTGGTGTTACCTCCTTGTTAAAAAATTTGCTTAATTTGGTGAGAAGCAGAATCGCCGTGAAGGGCAAAGACAAAATCGGTCAGAAAACATAAAAATATGAAACCAAGCAACTTTGGCAAAAGCCAAACACCGTGAAACATTAAATATTTACTAAACGAAACTGCCCATAGCCTCCCCGCCCAAAGCGGGCATAGTATATAAACGGCAAAAGCCGAATATATCAAGACAAAGCAAAGCCATAGCTCTGCTTAAAATAAATGATAACACAAGTCATCGTAATTTTCAAGTAAAACTTCTTAGGGACTTTCGCCCCTAAGAAGTATAGAAATTAATTAGTCAAGAGCAAGCGGTACATAATCAACTGTGTTGTTATAGAATGAAACAAATGTCATATAGTCAGTACCGTTTACAACATTATCTCCATTGAAATCACAGTAAACATTGTATTCACCTGTATATGCGGAAACGAATGTCATAAAGTCAGTGCCGTTAATCAAATTATCACCATTATAATCACAAATAGCAACAGGAATCTTAACGCCGCTGATATCACTATTACCGCTTAGGGTAACAGTTCTGTCAACGGTAACCTTATCTCTGTGAATTGTCAACTCAGTTGTACCAACCGGAACATTTGCAGTAAATGTTCCGTCGGAAGCAGATGTTGCAACAACTACACCATTAGCCAAAATATCTATTCCGCCAATGCCTGCAGATGACTGAGTACCGTCAAGATTTGTAGCGATATTGATTGTACCGCTTACAGAAATTGTCTTAGGTCCTACTGACTCAACCGAAGGAACGATTGTAGTATTGCCTGTAACAGTAAGCTCATACGGGAATGCTGTTGCTGTATCGTCAAATGTAAGTTTGTCGCCGTTAACAGTAAGTTCAGGTTTAAGAGTATAACCTTCCTCTGCTGTTACATTGATTGAAACAACCTGACCCTTTTCTACAGCTACAGGACCTGAGTAAGCAACGCCGTCGATTGTTACTTTAGCACCTGCAACAGGAGTTATAGTAAGCTCACAGCTCTCAAACTCGGTAAGACCGATTTCAGCTGCCTGAAGTTCAGTATCAACATTGTAAATCTTAGCAAGCTGAGCGTCATAGTTCTTACGGTCATTGATATTGAATGTGCCGGAATTCTTATACTTATAAGAACCGTTACCATAGTTAGCAAGGTCAACTGCAACAGCAAGAGCTCTCACGTATCTGTTCCAAGATGCTGATGAGTACTTTGTTGTGCCTTCGTTAACAAGCTTACCTGATGCATCAAATGCACCAAAACGTGGGTTAGCTGCTACGCCATTCTTAGATACGGTTGCTTCAGTAGCAACTGTACCGTCTTCATTGTATGTAGCAGGTGTTGCCTTGAGCATTGAGTAAGCATTACCCGATGCGCACTTGATTTCATTTTCAAGCTGCTTGCCCTGGTAACCACGTTCAATAACTGCAGAAGCGAATATGTTAAAGAGTTTAACGTATTCTTTTGCCTGAACAGAAGATACTTCAGAAGCTGTGGTATAAGTAAACTTAGTACCTGCATTCTTGAGATCATTCATAAGCTTAGCAGCGTCAACATAAGACATACCGTTTCTTTCAACAGTCTTGCCTGTTGTTGCGTCAACGTAATCAACGTCAACTGTATACTGCTGTTCAGCCTTCTTTGCATATTCTACCATCTTATTATATGTAAGAATATCAAAGTTGATTTCCTCAAGACCGTTTCTAAGCTCAGAAATCTCATTGTAGAGTGTTGATGATGAGCTGATAAGGTGAGACTTAACTACGCTAAGAACATATTCAAGTCTGTCATTAGCCTGAGTAGCAATACCACGATTATCTACTGAATCCATCTCGCCTGAGTTAGGAATGAGCTGATACTCAGCTGATGGGAACTTACATGCCCAATTATCGCCTGAGTTGCACTTCTTACCTTCAGCATTTCTGTATACATATTGAACCTGATTATAAAGAGGCTCGTTATCTTTGTTTGTAGCCTGAGTAGTTGTCGGTTTCTGCCATGGGCCGCCAGGATATGTATCGAGATCCCATTTTGTAGCATACTTAACTGAGTTAGTAAGGTAATAGTTACCGTCCTGACCGAGTGTTACATTAGCCAATGCAGCATCCTTGCCATTCTTAACATCTGATGATGTAAGCGGCTTTGGTGAGTAAATAGGCATTGTACATTTCTCATCGGAATAGTAAATTCCCTTTACGCCGCCGCTGGTTGCACCTGTACTGTCTACTGTGCCGCCGACATAAGCAGTTGCTTTAACCGATTCAGGGATTGTGTAGCTTACCTGAGTACCCTTTACAGTAAATGTTACTGTTTCGTTAGAGGTTGAGTAAGGAACGTATGCACGATCGCCTGTTGCGGAAGTTGTAACTGAAGTTTTAACTGCATACTCTGTTTTATCTGACTGAGTAAGAGCTGATTCAGCAGTGTAAGGAGCTGACTGAACGCTAAGTACATTCATAAGAGCATCCTTAGCCAAATCATAAACTGAACCGATAGATGCATCCTCTTTGAAGTCGGATGTTTTATAGTTAGCCATGATATTGGCAAGTTCGTTATAGTTTTTATCAAGTGAGCCGGCTGAACCGCTTTCACCGATAACAAGCTGGAAGCTGCCTGTCTTATAAGAACCTGAATTATAGAAGTTAACATTAACATCATAAGTGCCGGTCTTAACAGTAGCCTCACCGTCGAAACCAAACGGTCTGTAGTTATTAACAGCATTTGAAGCAAATGTTTGCTTTGAGGTATTTATATAGATAGCATCAATACCGGTACCGAGTGTAACCATATTAAAGATGTTATCATAGTTATATTTACCACCGGTCTTAAGATACATTGTATCATAAATACCGCTTTCATTGATATGGTAACCGGCAATAATCTTAGCATCAAGTGCTTCCTGAAGAGTGAATGCAACGTGAGTTCTTGTTTCAATCTCCTTGCCCTCATTTTGCTTTGAAATTTTACCGATTTCCTCAGAAGTATAACCTCTGTAGTAGTCAACAGCAACAAGGCCGCTACCTGTAGAACCGTTTGTATAGTTACGCTGCCATTCGCCGAACTCGCCTGAGCCTGCAGATGTTTCTACACGATAGTCATACATACCAATCTTAAGAAGATCACCTGTTGACTTATCCCAACGAGCAATAGCGTTAGTTTCGCCGATATTTACTGTTGTTAAATTAGAATCGTCGAATGCCTTAGCTGCAGTAGTAAGGTTATTTGATTCATAGCCGGATTTTCTGTCAAAGAAGAATACACCGTCAATGCTCTTTTCCTTACTGCCGCCCTTCATAAAGAATGAATACTGAGCGATTTCGTTAAGCTTGTTAGAAGCGATAACCATCTTATCAGGATAGTTTGCAGAGATATTACCGCCGATACCTGTAAGAGAATGAACGGTTACACCGTTTTCTTCTCTGTCAGTGCCGTCTGCCTGCTGGAATGTAGAGTTGAAGTTATAATCAGCATCATAAAGAGCATTTCTGAAGCTTACTTCACTTGTAAGAAGCTTATAAGCCGTTACAGTATTGCCTCCATAAAGGACATTGCCCTGATCATCAACGATATCATAATTTACAACAACACGGCATGTGTTTGTTGTATCAGAACCTGAAACTTCGAATGGAACTGAAATATCAATTTTAGCACTCTTACCCGGATCAATAGGAGTTTTAGGGAATGATATTGTATCATCAGGTTCTTCTACGTTGTAAACATCATATTGAAGCACGCTTGTAATCTTTACATAGTAACGGGAAAGCTGAGTAGCCTTGCCGTTTTTGATGTATGATGCATTGATACCTACCGAGTTGTTAGTAACAGTAAGTACATCATCATACGGTTGACCTGAAATACAGCCTGTTACGGTGTTAGAACCGAATGAAGCAGTAGCCATCTTGAGCTGATGCTGACCAAGTGTAGTCAATGCATTAGGAAGGAAGCTGTTAACTGCCTGTACTGCAAAACAGATACCTCTGATAATAGAATCAGAGTAGGTCTTAGTACCGTTTGTACCGTATCCGCCGAACTCTACAAAGTTACAGATAAGCTTTTGGAATGCACCCAAGTTCTTACCGTCTGTACCTGCAAGTACCTTAACCTGGAAGAAATCATCAAACGGATGAGTAGTTGTAGCATCAGGAACGATTGTCTTAAAGCTCTGTCCGCTGTAACGTGCGCCAAACAATCCGTTAATGAGATCCTTAAGTAAATCATAAATTGTTACGACGATTGAAGTCTTTTGGATAGGCTCTGCAGAAACGATTGTAAATAACTGGTTAAGGAAGTTAGATACGCCGCAAAGACCTGTCTTTGAATTTTCTTTACCAATATCAAGGAATGAAAGAACAATGTTGTTCCAAATAAGTTCCTCTGAATTGAATTTAGCATAACCCGTACCCTGAAGTGTACCGAGAACAGGCATAAGCTTATTAGCTATTGCATTAATGTTTTCCCAAAGAGTATTCTTTGTTGTGATAAGGCTGTTGCCGTTTGTATCACAGATACCGAGGAGAGCACCTACGCCCATAGCTCTTTCGCCCTTATTTACAGCCTTCTCCATTGCATGGTCGCCGCCGTAGTAGCAAACTACAGAATTAAGAAGGTCGAAGAGTGTTGTTTTAGAATCAACAGCTGCTGACTCTGTCTTCCAAGTATTGCCGTTTTCGTCCTCAAGAGGAACGTAAGCCTCAATTACATAAGCAACTGCGTCACGAGCCATTGGAAGAATTGTGCCTTCAAGTGTTGCATTGATTGTTCCGTCGCTGTCAATCTTTACAAGCTTTGAATAATCCTTGTTAGGCATTGAGTATGATAAATACTCCTTAAGGCATACATAAGCTACTGCTTCTGCATCCTTACATCCGTCCCAATCAGAAGGATGGATAATTTTCTCAAGCTTGCCTGCGCCAAGATTTACCTGACCAATGCAAGCAACGAGCATAGGAATCATTGCTGCTTCAAGATTCTTCTCTGTAAGAGCAGTGCTAGCGCCGTTCTTTGCGTAGAAAGCTTTAAGAATGTTAGCGTCTGTAGCGTCTGCTGTGTACTGAACCATCTTGCAAGCGTTGCCAACGAGTGTTGAAACGATTGACTTAATTGCTGCTGCGTCAATAGTTGCAAAATCACCGGTTGTTGTCATTTCAGGACGTGTACCGATAACGTTGTCGCGCTGTGGGAACAAGTCCTTAACTGCTGCAACAAGTGCGTCATTAAAGCCTGCTACCATTGAGCTGTACTTTGAATAGCTTTCGCTAAAGAACTTATCGATGTTTGGAGTACCTGTTTCTGCAAAATAAAGATTGATAGGACCTGTTGTTACGTTAAAGCCGTAATCAGCAAGTGGGCTGTATCTTAACTTAGCGAAAAGTCTCGTTGCGTCGATATCTTTCCAAGAACCTGTTGAGTCCTCGGCAGCTGTACGATCATAAGTTACATTCTTCTCAACATAAGCAAGGAAATCCTTTGCAGAATCAAACTTATAATCCTTATATACTGCATTTGCCCATTGATCGAGCTTAGCCTGTGTATAGTTTGCAGCAACATCATTATCATTCCACTCGCCCTTTTGGTCGAAGAAATAATAATAGTTGTTATCAAAGTTAGCACCGTGACCCTTATCAAATCCGTCATTTACGTGAAGGAGTTTGATTGAACCCTTGAGAACTGTATCCCAAGCAAGGTCAAGAGCTCTGTAACCGAAATCAAAAAGATTGTCGGTTGCCTTAAGTGTTACCTTAGTGGTTGATGCTGTTGCATAACCGTTTTTGTCAGGAGCACCGTAAGCAAAGAGAAGAACGTTAAGAGGATTACCCTCATCATCTTTAAATTCATCTGAATATATAAGGTTAGGGTCATAACCAAGCTTTGCAGCTGCAGTAGCATAGTCAGAATTGCTTGCCTTCATTTCAGCTTTAATCTTCAAATAACGTGTAGCAGATGTGTCCTGAATTGCTGTTTGCGAATCAGCATCTGTGTATTCTTGATTATATGTAACAAGTACACTGATCTTATCAAGAAGCTCTGTTGTGAGTTTATTAATAAGTTGGTCATCATAAACCCATGTTGCAGTACCGTTCTTGAAATTATTAATTTCCTCTTCTGTATACCAATTAGTATATTGGAAAATAAGGTTTTGAGCAACATTGTATACTAAGTTTGTTTTGTACTTTGTATCTGTAAAGCCCAAAAGGTTACCTATAATCTTATATACGTCAAGGTTTGCAACGTTACCGAGAGTACCGAGAGTAAAGTTACCTCTAAGCACCTGGCCTAAAATATCAGCGCCGTTATAGTCGCAAGAAAGGTTTTGGAAAATACCGATTACGCTTCTTAAAATATCAGTTGAAGATGCAGTTTCTCTTGTAATATTCCAATCCTTTGTAGCAACAGCCTTAAAGTTAAGGTTGCCGGCATCACCGAGTAAGTTACCATATGAGTTAAGAAGATCAGCGACGCCCCTAAGTGTATAGAAAATTTCGTCAACACTGTGAGTACGTACCGGAATGTCTTTTTTAATAAGACCAAAAGCATTAAGCTTAAGGGTACGGCTGTTGCTGTCCCATGTGATATACTGGGTAATACTTGAAGGAAGGTTTTCAAGAAGCTTATCAATCTGCGGACCGTATTCGGCAAGCATCAAATCAGCATAGTCAAGTAAAGCTGTAGCTACCTGTTCATCGGAAAGAATAGCCCACGCCAAATCGTTATATTCGATTGACTCGTCGGCATACGTCTTTTCACTGCTCATAGTATCAGCATAAGCAGTTAAAGCACCGGTAAAGCAGGAAGCTGCCATAAGCACTGCCATAAATAATGCCAGAAGCTTATGTGAAAACTTTTTTGCCTTCGTTTTCATTTTTTACCTCCATTAAATTTAAAATAATTGAATAATAAAGTGTTAACATATTGCGTGGGAGCCTGTCACAATCTCTGACCATCAGGCAATCTGAATTAGACTGAAGGTCGGCAAAGCCAAACCGTTGCACCAAAAACTGCGCAATATGTGCTTTAAACACATTATAATTATTACATAAGGCAGATCGGAAGAGCACACGTCTGAACTCCAGTCACGA
>OCQY01000500.1_pt1 | contig 12794 bp, 10 predicted proteins | sample 1538721 | NCBI WGS metagenome assembly OCQY01 (sample SAMN04571720, study PRJEB22368) | human gut metagenome | biome: human gut; material: stool | host: Homo sapiens | place: Luxembourg | collected 2012-08-17
GACCACCGAGATCTACACTCTTTCCCTACACGACGCTCTTCCGATCTCACATACTTCTCATAGGTCAGCGCCGGAATGGACGCCGGGTCGCCGCCGGAGACGAAGCCGTAAGCCGTATCCGGGAACATTGCCCGGCTCAGAGCGTTCTGCAGCTGTGCGTCCGGCGTCGCCAGCGCCCCCTGCATCTCGTTGTAGACGACGCCGCTCACCGTGCCGTCTTCGTCCCGGTGCCAGCCCTCCTGCTCGAACACGCCCTTGTCCACCATGGCCAGCGGGCAGAACACCGCGTTGAGATAGACGTCCATCAGGTTCTTGAAGTCCGTCTCGTTGGGGGTAGCGAAGGGATACACCGTCTTGTCCGGGAAGGTCATGGCGTTCAGGAAGGACGCCATGCTGCTCTTGAGCAGCTGCAAAAACGGCGACTTCACCGGGTACTTCTCGCTGCCTGCCAGCACCGAGTGCTCGAGGATGTGGAACACGCCGGTGTCGTCGGAGGGGAAGGTGCCAAAGCCGATGCCGAAGGCCTTGTTGTCGTCGTCGTTTTCCACCAGCAGGACAGCCGCCCCGCTGACGTCATGGGTCAGCACGGTCAGCGTTCCGTGCTGTTCGGGGCAGTCCTCGCGCTTGACGAGGGTGTAGCCGGGATATTGTTTCATGGTCTTGCTCCTTTATATTTTCTGGATTTTGATTCTATTGTATCATCCTGCCCGCCAAAACACAATGAATGGTTTGTGAATCATAACTCGCTGGTAAACAAAAAACTCTGCCCTGTCCGAAGACAAAGCAGAGGTCAAAACGATTTACACTGTCTCACCCTGACGGAACGACACTCTGAACAGCACGAATCCCACGATGAACAGCACGATGAGGGAGCCGACACCCACATTGGCACTGCCGGTGAGCTGGCTTCCCACACTGACGATCATGGTGCCAAGGAAGGACGCGCCCTTGCCGCAGATGTCGAAGAGGCCAAAGTATTCGCCCGACTTTTCCGGCGGGATGATCTTTGCAAAGTGGGAGCGGCTAAGCGCCTGCACGCCGCCCTGGAACATGCCCACGATGACGGCCAGCACCCAGAACTGCCACTGCTGGGTCAGGAAAAACGCAAACACCGCGATGCCCGCGTAGGCCGCGATGCACACCGGGATGAGCTTTGCCGAGGGGTACTTGTTCGACAACCGCCCAAAGATGAGAGCCGACGGGAACGCTACGATCTGGGTCACAAGAAGTGCCAGCAAAAGACCGGTGGTATCCAGACCCAGCGCCGTGCCGTAGGCCGTCGCCATGTCGATAATGGTGTACACGCCGTCGATGTAGCAGAAGAACGCCAGCAAAAACCAGAACACCTGCTTATCCTCCGGCAGATGCCGCAGGGTATGGCCGATGCGGGCAAAACTCTGCCGGACAGCGTGCTTTTCCACCTCCACATAGTGGAGCTGTTTATAACTTTTCAGCAGCGGCAGAGTCGTGAGCAGCCACCACGCCGCCGTCAGCAGGAGTGCCAGGTTCAGCGCCGTCATCTGGCTGATGCCAATGCTCCCCGCCCCCAGCACAAGACCGAGGCAGACCACGAAGGGTACGCAGCTGCCGATGTATCCCCACGCATAGCCCCGGCTGGACACTTCGTCCATCCGCTCGGGAGTGGTCACGTCGCTGAGCATCGAGTCGTAGAACACCAGGCTGCCCGAAAAGCCCACTTTCGCAATGACGAAGATGACCAGAAACGGCAGCCACGCCGACGCCGCGCCCATGGCGCAGCAGCCCACGATGCCCACGAAAACGCAGAGTATGAAGATAGGCTTCTTGAAGCCCTTCGTGTCGGCCACTGTCCCCAAAATGGGGCTCAAAACAGCCGTGATAACGGTCACAGCCGAGCTGGCATAGCCCCAGTAAGCCAGATACTCCACCGAGCTCAGGCCCCCGGCTGCCGCCAGCGCGTTGAAGAAAATGGGGATAAGGGTGGCCACCATCAGCACAAAGGCCGAGTTGCCCACGTCGTACAGGATCCAGTTCCGCTCCAAGCTCGTCAGGCGGAATTTGCCGCTCTTTTCCATCCGGTGCTCCTCTCAGTTCTCCCCAAACGTATGCTGATACTCCGCCCCAAGCGGCTTGTTCTCTGCATACTCTTCGATGAGCCTTACCGCCAGCGGCACAGCCGTTTTATACAGCTCTTCGAGCTTCTGGCTGCTCTGGACGCATTTGGGGTTCGGCTGCGGATTCGCCACAAGGCCGTGCATGAACTCATACTTGCCCGCGACGCGCATCCCGGTCAGCACCACCCAGCGCTTGACGGGGTTCGCCGCCTGCAAAAAATGATGCACCGTTATCATCCCCTTCATCGCCGCCAGCGTCTCGTCCACCGTGACGCCTTCGTAGAAGGGCGCGATGACCTCGGCCCGCTCCCGGCTGGGCTTGATGTGGCTGGCCGTGAAGAACTTTATGGGGTCGAGGCCGTCTTCCCGCATCAGGGCGTTGTCAAACTCCGTCTCGATCTCGCAGTGTCCCACACCGCTCTCCCGGACATAGGCCTCCACATAAGGGTGACAGGTGCTGTCCAGCGCGAAGTGGCAGATAAAGCCCAGCACATAAGCCAGTGCGGCGCTTTTATCCGTTGCATTTTCCACCACGGTGCGGGCGCGGGTGAAAAACACCTCGCCCTTCTGCTCGTGCATGGCGTTGCCCAGACGGTTCACTGGGTTCGACTGCAAGGCCTTGTAATAAAACATCAGGTCCGGCCCGTGGAGACCTATGTCGTAAAGCTCCCGGTGCTGTTCCAGCGTCGCGCGCAGACTGTCCGGCAGCAGGGCCAGAACATCCGCACCAAAGCGGCGGTGTGCGTAGGTAGAAGGCATGATACCGCCCCTTTTCGTTTATTTTTCGTAGCCCTGCGGCAGCTCGTTCTTGAGGCCGCGCTCCATCAGGGACTTGACAGCCTCTGCCGCACTCATGCCCTTGTTAACGATGGCGTTGACGGTCTGGACGATGGGCATTTCCACCTGATACCGCTCGGCCAGTTCCAGCGCAGCGGGCAGGGCGTTCATGCCCTCGACCACCATGCCGACTTCCTTGACGGCATTTTCCGGGGTCTCGCCCTTGCCGATGAGGATACCGGCGCGGTTGTTGCGGCTGTGCATACTGGTGGCGGTCACGATGAGGTCGCCGATACCGGCCAGACCTGCGAAAGTGTGGACATTGCAGCCCATCGCCACGCCCAGACGGGCGATCTCGGCGATGCCGCGGGTGATGAGGGCAGCGCGGGCATTATCGCCGTAGCCGAGGCCGGTGGAGATGCCGACGCCCAGCGCGATGACATTCTTCATGGCACCGCTCAGCTCTACACCCTTGATGTCCTCGTTGGTGTAGACGCGCATGACATTGTTGGTGAAGACCTCCTGCACATAGGCAGCGGCCTCCATATCCTTGCTGGCCGACACGATGGTGGTGGGCAGGTCGATGGCCACTTCCTCGGCGTGGGTGGGGCCGGACAGGGCCACAAGACGCACGCCCTTCGGGCCGCCTTCCTTGCCCAGCTCATCGGCCAGGATTTCGGTCATGGTGTACAGGGTGTCGGGCTCGATACCCTTTGCCACGTCCACGATGATCTGGCCGTCGGCCACATAGGGCCGGGCCTTTGCCGCCGTGGAGCGGACGAACACCGACGGCACTGCGAACAGCAGGATGTCCTTATCTTTGCAGACTTCCTCGATGCTCTTGGTGAACCGCAGCTCGTCGGGGATCTTCATCTGCGGCAGATTGGGGTGCTTGCGGGTGGTGGAAAGGCTGTCGATCTCCTTCTCGATGGCCGACCACACCAGCACATCATTCCCGCTCACAGTCAGCATCCGTGCAAGGGCCATGCCCCAGGTGCCAGCGCCCAGAATACCAATACGTTTCATCACGTTTGTCCTCCGTATCCGCCGCGCTCCCGTCTGGCGGGGCGTGCGGCCTGTTTGTACCTTTACAGGTCTATACAGTTCTATTGTACCCGAAAGCTTCTGCCGCGTCAACTGCTCTGCCGTTCTGCACAAAGTCAGCACCTGTTTTTCATCCATTTCGTCTATACCATGCAATTTTTCGAAACCATTTGCGTTCATTTCCAAATCATGTTATAGTATTCTGGTAGGTTTTGTAGGATTTTCATTTTTTCCTCTTGACTTCGACCCTGCTTTAAGGTATATAATATGTCCACCCACTTGTCCTGTCTGTTTATTCAAATTTTGAAAAAGGAGTATCCATGCTGGAAACACTCTTATCCAATCGCACCGTCAGCGTGCTCTGGGAGGCTCTTCCCCGCATCCTCTCGGCGGGCCTCACCATGACCATCCCCCTCACCCTCGTCTCGTTCACCCTGGCGATGGTGCTAGCGGTGGCCGTGGCGCTGGTGCAGTACGCCCGGGTGCCGGTGCTGAGCCAGCTGGCCCGGTTCTACATCTGGGTCATCCGCGGCACGCCGCTGCTGGTGCAGCTTTTCATCATCTTTTACGGCCTGCCCAGCGTGGGCATCATGCTGGACGCTTTCCCGGCGGCAGTCATTGCCTTCGCCTTCAACGAGGGTGCATACTGCGCCGAGACCATGCGCGGCGCACTCGAGAGTGTGCCGCAGGGCCAGCTGGAAGCCGGCTACTGCGTCGGCATGAGCTGGTGGCAGATCATGCGCCACATCGTGCTGCCGCAGGCCCTGCGCACCGCCGTGCCTGCCCTCTCCAACTCCCTCATCGGCATGATAAAGGACACCTCTCTGGCCTCCAACATCACGGTAGCGGAGCTGTTCATGGCCGGCCAGCGCGTCGCCGCCCGCACCTACATCTTCCTGCCCATCTACTGTGAGGTGGCCGTGGTGTATCTGCTGTTCTGTACCGTCATCACCAAGCTGCAAGGGCTGCTGGAGCGCCAGCTCAACGCCCACGGCTTCCAGTAAGAAAGGAGTGTGGCTGTTATGGCAATGTTAGAGATACGCGGCGTCCACAAATCCTTCCATACTTACGCAAAGCCCGGCGTCCATCTCGGCATCTTTGGCCGCGCCCCCAAGCCGACCAGCAGTCTGGACGTACTGCGCGGCGTCGATTTGACGGTGGAAAAGGGCGACGTCGTGGCCATCCTCGGCCCTTCCGGCTCAGGCAAGACCACCCTGCTGCGATGTCTCAACTTCCTCGAGACGGCGGACGCAGGCAAGCTCACCTTCGACGGCGAGACATTCGACCTCGCCCACGCCGATCGCGCCAGCATCGCGCGGCTGCGCCGCAAGACGGCTTTCGTCTTCCAGAACTACAACCTCTTCCGCAACAAAACGGCCCTTCAGAACGTCACCGAGGGCCTCATCGTCGCCCGGAAGATGCCCAAAGCGGAGGCTGATGCCGTCGGCATGAAGATGCTGGAAAAGGTCGGCCTCGCCGACCGTGCCGACTACTACCCCCGTCAGCTGTCGGGCGGTCAGCAGCAGCGCGTGGCCATCGCCCGCGCTCTCGCCTCCGGCCCGGAGATCATCTATTTCGACGAACCCACCAGCGCCCTCGACCCGGAATTGACCGGCGAGGTGCTGGCCGTCATGCGGCAGCTAGCACAGGAGGGCATGACCATGCTGGTCGTCACCCATGAGATGGGCTTTGCCCGCAACGTCTCGTCCCGCACCGTCTTCATGGAAAACGGCGTCGTGGTCGAGGAAGCCCCCTCGCAGGAGTTCTTCGCCCATCCCAAAGAGGCAAGGACCCGTGAGTTCCTTCAGAAAATTTCCCATACTGAATAAGAAAGGATCATCACCTATGAAACGCAGAACCTTTATTTCTCTCATGAGCGTCATGGCCGCTGCCGGTGTTCTCTCGCTGGCTGGCTGCTCTTCCAACACTTCTGCCTCCACTGCTTCCAGCACCGCTGCTTCTGCTTCCGCTGCTGCCGCCAACAAGCTGGAGACCATCCAGTCCAACGGCAAGCTGATCATCGCGCTGGAAGGCGCATGGCAGCCCTGGAGCTTCCACGATGAGAGCGACACCCTCGTGGGCTACGACGTCGAAGTCTCCCGTGCCATTGCCGAGAAGCTGGGCGTCGAGCCCGAGTACGTCGAGAGCGACTGGGACAGCCTGTTCGCCGGTCTGGATGCTGGCCGCTACGACCTCGTCTGCAACGGCGTCGAAGTCACCGAAGAGCGCGCCAAGACCTACGACTTCACCACTCCCTACGGCTACATCCACACCGCCCTCGCCGTCCGCAAGGATAACGAGGACATCAAGAGCTTCGAGGACCTCGCCGGCAAGACCACGGCCAACAGCCTCGCTTCCACCTACATGGAGCTGGCCGAGAGCTACGGCGCGACCGTGCAGGGCATCGACACGCTGGAAGAAACCATCCAGCTGCTGACCGCTGGCCGTATCGACGCCACCCTGAACGCCAACGTCTCCTTCTACGACTACCTGAACGTCCATCCGGACGCCGACTTCAAGCTGGTCGCCCAGACCGAAGATGCTTCTCACGTTGCGATCCCTATCGTCAAGAGCGAAGACTCTTCCTTCCTCGACGCCCTCAACAGCGCCATCGACGAGCTGCGCGCTGACGGCACCCTCAAGGAGCTGAGCGAGAAGTATTTCGGTCAGGATATTTCTTCCGAGAATTAACTTTTTGTTTTGATTGTCAGCGAAGCATCAGAAGTGCATCATGGTCTATCCCGTAGGCGAAACCGCAAAGCTTCCGGATCTCGTCAAAAATATCCGGGAAGAAGATGTTCCTGAGCGCTTCCGTGCCGAACTGCGCGGTGTCCCGGAAAGCAAATAAGAATATTGACGAAGGGGGCAGGTGTCACGCAGCACCTGCCCCCTTTTTGTTATAAATATCTTCCGGTAATACTCTCCGGGTTTCCCTGGATCTCCTCTGGCGTGCCTGTTGCCACGACGCGGCCGCCGCTCTCGCCGCCGCCCGGCCCCATGTCGATGACATAGTCCGCGTTGCGGATGACGTCAAGGTCGTGTTCGATGACAACGACCGTTGCGCCGTTGTCCAGCAGGGCTTGGAACACCCGCAGCAGCACCTGCACGTCCAGCGGGTGGAGGCCGATGCTGGGCTCATCGAAAACGAACACCGAATCGGTCTGGGTGCGGCCGATCTCGCTGGCCAGCTTGAGGCGCTGGGCCTCGCCGCCGGAGAGGCTGGGCGTCTCCTCACCCAGCGTCAGGTAGCCCAGACCCAGCTGCTGCAATGTCTGCAGGCGCTGGCTCACGGTCTTCATCCCGCCGCAGAACTCAAGGGCGGAGTTGACGTCCATCTCCATCAGCTGCGGCAGGGAGACGGCCTGCTCCGCCTTGTTGGTCAGCTTCACGCCGTAAGCCGCCCGCGCGTAGCGGGAACCCCGGCAGTCGGGGCAGACGATGTTCACATCCGGCAGGAACTGCACGTCCAGGCTCACCTCACCGGTGCCGTCGCAGCCGGGGCAGCGCAGACTGCCCGTGTTGTAGGAAAAATCGCTGGCCTTGAAACCCTTTTGCCTGGCGTCCGGAGATTTGGCATAGAGCTTCCGCAGCTCGTCGTGGACGCCCGCGTAGGTCGCCACGGTAGAGCGCACATTGATGCCGATGGGCGTCGCGTCGATGAGCTTGACGTGCGCGATGCCCTCGGCGCGAATCTCCCGGATATGTGCCGGGAGGGCGCTGCCGTTTATCTTTGCTTCCAGCGCCGGTACGAGGCTTTCCAGCACCATCGTCGTTTTGCCGGAGCCGGACACGCCCGTTACCACGGTGAGCCGCCCCTTGGGAATGTCCAGCTCCAAAGGCTTGACTGTGTGGATGCTGCCGGTAGAGAGATGGATAGCCCCCTCTGCGAACATCTCTCCTTCCCTGGCGCACCGGCGCAATTTCGTCTCAGCTTTTCCGGAGAGGAACGGCCCGATCTGGGACTCCGGCTTTGCCTCCAAATCAGCTATCGTCCCTTCGGCAATGACATGTCCGCCCTTGGCTCCCGCTTCCGGCCCCATCTCGATCACCCAGTCGGCCTCTTTCAGGATTTGGGTGTCGTGGTCCACCAGAATGACCGAGTTGCCGTCGGACACGAGGTCGTGCATCACACCGGTCAGGCCCACGATGTTCGACGGATGCAGGCCGATGGACGGCTCATCCAGCACATAGAGCACGCCGGTGGTGCGGTTGCGGACGGCCCGGGCCAGCTGCATCCGCTGGCGCTCGCCGGTGGAAAGGGTCGAGGCCGAGCGGTCAAGCGTCAGATAACCCAGACCTAAATCCATCAGCCGCTTGGCGGTACTTTCGAATGCCTCGCAGATGCTCTCCGCCATCGGGCGCATCTCTTCCGGCAGGCTGCCCGGCACGCCCTTCACCCACTCCACGAGGGCTTCCAGCGTCATCTGGCAGGCTTCGTCCAGCGAGATGCCCCGCAGCTTCGGCGCACGCGCCGCCGCTGAGAGCCGTGAGCCGTGACACTCGGGGCAGACATCTTCCCGCAGGAACTTTTCCACCCGCTTCATGCCCTTGTCATCCTTGACCTTTGCAAGAGCATTTTCTACAGTGTAGACGGCATTGTAATAGGTAAAGTCCAGCTCGCCGGCCTGATTCGAGTTCCTAGCGTGGTAGAAGATATGCTTTTTCTCTGCTGGACCGTGGTAGACGATGTCCTTTTCCTGTTCGGTCAGGTCGCGGAACGGCACATCCGTCCTCACACCCATCTCCCGGCAGACGTCTGTCATCAGCGACCACATCAGGCTGTTCCACGGGGCCACTGCGCCGCCGTCGATGGTCAGCGAGTCGTCCGGCACCAGCGACGCCATGTCCACCGTCCGGACGCTGCCTGTGCCGCCGCACTTCTGGCAGGCACCTTGAGAGTTGAAAGCCAGCTCCTCCGCCGACGGCGCATAGAAATACGCACCGCACTCCGGGCAGACCAGCTCCTTGCCCGCCGCAACAGCCAGCGTCGGCGGGATGTAATGCCCGTTCGGGCAGCGGTGGCTTGCGAGGCGGGAGTACATGAGCCGCAGGCTGTTCAGCAATTCCGTGCCGGTGCCGAAGGTGCTGCGGATGCCCGGCACGCCCGGCCGCTGGTGCAGCGCCAGCGCCGCCGGGACATACAGCACCTCTTCCACCGAGGCTTTCGAAGCCTGGGTCATCCGGCGGCGGGTGTAGGTGGACAGCGCCTCCAGATACCGGCGGGAGCCTTCGGCATACAGCACCCCCAGCGCCAGCGAGGATTTGCCCGAGCCCGACACGCCCGCAATGCCCACGATCTTGTTCAGCGGGATGTCCACGTCGATGTTTTTCAGGTTGTGTACCTTTGCCCCGCGCACGAGCATTTTGTCTATCATTCTGGTTTCCCTTCCCTTTGGCTTTTTTGCGCCAGATGAATTCCATGTTCTCTGTTTTAGTATAGCGTATCCTGATGTGCATTTCCACAATGGTCACCAATAAAATGCTATTTGCACCGGCAGCCACAGAAGAGTATACTATAATCAGTAAGGATCTCAAGTTCCTGTACACATGTATCTGACGAGATAAAAGGAGAACGAACATGGCAGTATTTCCAAAAGAATTTGTATGGGGCGCTGCAACTGCAGCCTATCAAATCGAGGGCGGTGCCGTCGAGGATGGAAAAGGCCGGAGCATCTGGGATGTTTTCTCCCACACACCGGGCCGCACCTATCGGGGCGAGACCGGTGATACCGCCTGCGACAGCTATCACCGCTGGCGGGAAGACATCGAACTGCTGAAGTCGATGCACCTGAAAGCCTATCGCTTCTCTGTGGCGTGGACGCGCATCGCCCCCACCGGCGGCACGGACTGGAACGAAAAAGGCTTTGCCTATTACGATGGTCTTGTGAATACTTTGCTGGAAGCGGGCATCGAGCCGTATATTACGCTGTATCACTGGGATTTGCCGCAGGCGCTGGAAGAAAAGGGCGGCTGGCAGAATGAGGACACCGCCCGGGCGTTTGCAGTCTACACGGCAAAAATGGCAGAACATTTCAAAGGCAGGGTCCACCAGTGGTTCACCTTCAATGAGCCTGCCTGTATCGTGAAAATGGGCTATGGGACAGGTGAGCATGCGCCGGGGCTGAAACTCCCGCTGGAAGGGCAGTTCATCTGCTGGCAGAATATCATCTATGCGCACTGCCTTGCCGCGCAGGAGCTCCGCCATACGGACGCCGAAAACAGAGTGGGCTTCGTCTCCACAGGCCGCATCTGCTACCCCGCATCGGAGGCAAAAGCAGATGTGGACGCCGCCCGGGCTCTGACCTTTGCCTGCCCGGACGAGGACTGGGCCTTCACCCACACGATGTCGCTCGACCCTCTGTGCCTTGGCCGCTGGCCCAGCCCGGACCTCTGTGGGCCGCAGCTTTCCGCCTGCATCGGTGCTGTGCCGCAATACATCAACGACGCCCTGTCTCTGGGCAGACCGGATATGCTCGGGCTGAACATCTACAATGCCGCGCCTGTACAGATGGGAACGAATGGCCCCTGTTATGTGGAGCGCCCTGCGGGATACGCTCACACAGCCATGAACTGGCCGGTAGAGCCGGAAAGCCTGAACTGGGGGCCCCGTTACATCCAGGAGCGGTATGGACTGCCCATGTTCATCGCGGAAAACGGCTTATCCTGCACCGACAAAATCTATCGGGACGGCAAGGTGCATGACGTGGAGCGAATTGATTTTCTGGCGCGCTATCTGGAAAAACTCTCCGAGGGCATTCAGGCCGGTGCCGACGTGCGAGGGTACTTCCATTGGAGCCTGTTGGACAACTACGAGTGGCACAGCGGATACAGAGAGCGTTTTGGTCTGGTGTACGTCGATTACGCTTCCGGGCGGCGCATCCCGAAAGACAGTGCCTTCTGGTATGGCGAAGTTGCGGCGACCAACGGCGGATCCATCTGACCTGTAAAATAAAAGGGCGGCAGTTTCTCCAATACAGAACGAATATTGCAGCCATATCCAAGATACGTCTTACCCATCCTGCAAATTCTTTTATAATAGCACCGCTGCCTGAAAGCGCTGCAACAAATTCCCATATCAAAAGGGAAGCTTTCCGGTATGGGACAACGACAAATCATTTTATTGGGATGCGAAAGAGACGTCCTCCGCCTGCTTCGGCGCTGCCGGATGGCCCGGCTCCGCTTTTGTCAACATCTGCTGGAACTTCCGGGCCGCCGTGTTCAGCGGGCGGTGATGGTCGTAGACGAGGCAGATAGAGCGGGAGGGAATGATCTCCTGCAGATGCAGCTCGACAAGCTCGCCGCGGGCCAGAAGCTCTTTCGTCATCGGTTCCGGCACGAAGGCAAGGCCCAGCTCACTTTTCACCAGCGTGAGCATCTGGTCGGTGGTGGCGGCCTCGGTGTCAGGCCGGAGCACGGCGTCGTGGTCGAGGAAGAACTGCCGGTAGAAGCTCCGGGTCATGCTCTCATCGCTGAGAGAGATGAGCGGATAGCAGCTCAGTTCTTTCAGCGTCAGGCGCTGGCTGGCCAGTGCAGTGAAGGTCTTTCCACCCACCAGCACTTCATAAAACGGTCTCAGTTCCACCATCTTCAGGCCCTGTTCTACTTCCGCCGGGGTGGAGATGATGGCAAAATCCACTTCTCCGTTCTTCACAGCCTGCACCGCCTGGGGCGTAGAGTGGTTCGAGATGCGCAGCCGGATGCCGGGATACTCGATGTGGAACGTCCGCAGCTTCTCGGCCAGATAGATGTTCAGCGCCGTCTCCGTCGCGCTGATGCTGATGGAGCCATGCTCGAGGGTGGCGCTGGCGCTCAGCTCTTCCTCCGCGTCCTGTATCTGCACCGCTGCCGAGGCGATGCGGGAGTAGAGCATCTCGCCCTCCGGCGTCAGGGTGACGCCCCGGTTGGAGCGGGTAAAGAGCACACAGTTCAGCTGGCTTTCCAGCCGGTTCATCGAGTGGGTGATGTTGGGCTGGTTGTTGCCCAGCACCCGCGCCGCTTTCGTAAAGTTCTGATACTTCGCCACATAATAGAAAATTTTGTAGTATTCCCAATCGACGTACATGGGAGCCTCCCCTCTTTCATACCGGAATCACATTTTTACTTCTCCCCCACCAGCGCCACGGCAACATCATTGACATTCGTGCCAGTAGCGCCGGTCATGATAAGGCCGTCCACAGCTTTCAGTGCATGGTAAGCGTCGTTGTTTTGCAGAGTGTCGAACACATTCCAGCCCTTGGCGGTCAGTGCGGAGAGGGTGTCACCATCCACATAGCCGCCGGCAGCATCCGTGGGGCCGTCGGTGCCGTCACTGCCCACCGAGAACACTGCTGCATCCCGCCCGGCCAGCGCCGGAACCGCTGCAAGGGCAAGCTCCTGATTCCGTCCGCCGAGACCCTTGCCGGTCAGGTGGACGACCGTCTCGCCGCCTGCGATGTAGGCCAGCTTTTTCCCCTGCCCCGCGTGGGTCCGGACGATGGAGCCAAGGAAGCTGCCCGCCTCCCGGGCTTCACAGCAGAGCTGGTCGGTCAGCAGGACGGGCTCATAGCCAAGCTCCCGGCAGGCGGCAGCGGCAGCAGTGCAAAGCTCCCGCACACTGCCAGTGATCTGGGTCGTCACATTGTCCAGCATCTTGGGCGTTTCCTGCGCCAGAAGAACTTTTGCCTGTTCCGAGAGCTTCAGGTGATACTTCTCCGCAATGGCAAGCGCCTGTGCGCAAGTAGAGGTGTCCGGCACCGCCGGGCCGCTGGCTATCATATCCAGCGGGTCGCCCAGAATATCGCTCAGCACGATGCTGAATACCTGAGCCGGGGCGCATGCCTGCGCAAACCGCCCGCCCTTGACGCCCGAAAGCCGTTTGCGGATGGTGTTCATCTCCACGAT
>OCQY01000514.1_pt1 | contig 12533 bp, 9 predicted proteins | sample 1538721 | NCBI WGS metagenome assembly OCQY01 (sample SAMN04571720, study PRJEB22368) | human gut metagenome | biome: human gut; material: stool | host: Homo sapiens | place: Luxembourg | collected 2012-08-17
CCGCTTTTCGGTGGTCAGGCTGCCCTTGTACATCTTGTTGGGCAGGTCAAGATAGTCATAGAGCGTTTTCAGGTAGGGGGCGTTGAATCTGCAGTCGCCCACGGCGGTGAACAGCCCGCCGATGCCCACAAAAAAGTTGGTGGCTGCACCCACATACTGGGTCACAGCGCCCAGACCAAAGGCCCCGCCGTAGGCCTTCAGGCATACAAAGAGGTAGGCAAGACCCATGAGCAGAGCCGAAGCGGCGTTGCCCGTGGCATTCAGGATGCCGAATTTCCCCTTGCGGGCCCGCTCAAAGGCAGGCATGGAGACGGCGGCGTGATCTTTCAAAAACTCGAACTGGTCGTACATCCGCACATCCAGCGCCTTTTTGTCGTCCCGACATACCCCCATGAGGAAGGCCCAGAGCCGGTTGCCCCAGCGGCCCTCCTCCTCGATATCCGGGCTGCTGATGCCCGCGCTGGAAGCGCACACCGGCGAGAGCCACGCCACGGCTAGGATCAGCACCAGCACTGCCGGAACACAGAGCGGGCTGTTGAAGACTGTCAGCGGGCCGGCGGGCACCCTGGCCGTGAACAGCCCCACCGACAGCACCGCGCCGCCCAGAATACGGAATACCGCCACGGATACACTGTCCAGCAGCGCCACAGCGTTAGGATTGCCGCCGCTGCAGAAGCTTTCGCTCTGCTGGATGAAATTGTAGAGGTCGTAGACCTGCTGGCTGTCCTCGTCGGCATAATCCATGGACATCTGCTTTTCCATAAAGCAGTCATGGCCCAGCTGCCAGTTCAGCTGTTCCCGCTCCACGCTCTTCCAGTGGAGCAGGACCGACCGCACCAGCGTGAGCAGAGCGGTCACGCCCAGCACCCACGCCACATCCACGGCAAGGGCCTGCGGGTCCCGCGCGTCCGACAGCTCAGCCACCAGCCGGGCCGAGAACCAGACCACGGCATAGGGGCTGACGGCATCCGCCAGTGCCCACAGCACGGTGGACAGCACAAATCGGGGCGTATTTTTCCAGTAAAAGCGCCAGGCCCGCAGGGTCAGCCGGACGCTTTCCTTCAGAGTCATTTTTTCTTCGTTCATACAGCCTTGCCCTCCTTGTAATATTTGCTCTGCACCGCAAACAGCTTGGCATAGCCGCCGTTTTGGGCCATCAGCTGGTCGTGGGTTCCCTCCTCGAGCACACGGCCGTTTTCAAGGAAGAGAATGCGGTCACAGAAACGGGTGGAGGCCAGTCGGTGGCTGATGAACAGGCTGGTGCGGCCCCGGGTCATCTCGTTGTACTTCTGGTAGATATCATCCTCGGCGATGGGGTCAAGGGCGGCAGTGGGCTCATCCAGCACAAGAATAGGCGCGTCTTTATACAGGGCACGGGCCAGCATCAGGCGCTGGGTCTGGCCGCCGGAGAACTCCACGCCGTCCAGATAGACATCCCGGCCCACATGGGTCTTGATACCCGCCGGGAGGGATGTGATTTTTTCCGTCAGCCCTGCCTGGTCAAGACAGTACCGCACCTTTTCCTCGTCGATGCCGTCCATGGCCTGGGCCACATTCTCGGCCACCGTGCAGGAGAGCACGCTGAAATCCTGAAAGACCGCTTCAAACAGCTTGTAGTAATCCCGGCGGTTATACTGCCGGATATCCTGCCCGTTCAGCAGAACACGCCCCCCGGTGGGGTCAAGGAAGCCGCAGATCAGCTTGACCAGTGTCGTCTTGCCAGCGCCATTCAAGCCCACGATGGCCAGGTTCTCGCCGGGGTGCAGTGTCAGGCTCATGTGGGCGATGGTGTTTTTCTCCGCACCGGGGTAGCGGTAGCTCACATCCTCCAGCTGCAGCTCATAGGGCATATCCAGCCGCTTTTCCAGCGGGATGCCCTCCTCAAACCGGAAGGGTTCCGGCAGCTCGAGGAACTCCCGGATGGTGGAGATGTCCAGGCTCTGCTTGCGCAGGAGGGCAAACTGCTCCATCAGGCCTGTGACCCACTGGGCAAAGCCGGAGGCCGCACCGAAGTAGAGCAGGAATTCCGACACCGGCAGGCCCCTGGTCACGGTGAGCCAGAGCAGATAAGCATAGGCCGCACCGTTGCGCACCAGCAGCAGGGCCAGGTCGATGAGGTTGGCGGTCAGGTAGGCGCGCTCCCGCTTTTCGAGAAAGGCATAGTTGAGCCGCAAAGCAGAATCGTACAGGTCAGTGAGCCACTGCCGCAGGCCGAAGATGCGGATATCCTTGCCGAACTCGCGTCCCTCGGCGGTGTTGCGCAGGTAATGCAGGCTCCGGGTGATCTTTGCCCCCTCCTCCCGGTGGCGGTAGCCCCACTCGTTGATATTCCTGGTGGAAAAATAGCTCACCACAGCGGTCAGGGCCGTCAGGACACAGAGCCAGGGGTTCAGCCCGGACAGCAGAGCCAGATACACCCCGAAGCCGATGAGGTTTGTCAGGATATCCGTCCAGCTTTTCCAGAAAGCCTCGCCGGAAGCACGGTTGTTCATACAGGCATCGTGGCCCTTCTGATACATCAGACGGAAGGCTTCATCCAGCAGGTTGGCATAGGCCGTGCGGGTGCGCTTGGTGTTGATGCGCTTCAGCAGCTCCAGCCGCACGCCGCACCGGCCAAACATGGTGAGGTGGTCGATGTAGTAGCACAGCGCGGTCAGGGCAAACAGCAGGATGGTGAACCCGCCGATGGCACCCAGCAGCTGGCCCAGCGGCGCGCCGCTTTCCAGTTTGCCCAGCACCGCCGGGCTGATGAGCATTTCGGCAGTGGTCCTGCCTGCCGTGCAGACGGCCAGCAGCACCACCAGCAGCGGCACGCTCCGTCGGGTGTCCCAGGCCACCGAGAGCATGTAGGCAGTGTTCTGCCAGACATTGTATTTGGGCTTTGGCTTTTTGGTTTTCTCGTTCTTTCCCATTTTGGAATCCCCTTTCACTTGTCTGGCAATGATCCTAACACAAAAAATCGCCCCCGACACATTCCGGGGACGAAACGCCTGATTTGGGGGATGAATTGCAGGAACCTCTCCGTCAATGCTTCGCATTGCCACCTCTCCTAGTAGGAGAGGCAAGCCAGTGGCAGCGTGAACTTGGCTCCCCAATCAGGGGAGCTGGCGCGGAGCGCCTGAGAGGTTTACACCTGTGGAATCAATATCTCCGTCGTGAATGCCCCATCCTCGCTGTTGCGGCTGAGGTAGCCATCCAGCTTTTCCACAATGGCATCAATGCGCACCAGCCCAAAGCCGTGGCCCTCGCCCTTGGTGGTGACAAAACGGCCCGCAAGCTTTTTCTGCTTTTTAGTTGCCGTGAAATTGGTGAAGGAGATATAGAGCTGTGTGCCCTTCATATCCATATATACCCGGATGAGCCGCTCCTCCTCGGGCAGCTCCGCACTGGCATCCATGGCGTTATCAAAAAGGTTGCCCAGGATGCAGCAGAGGTCAAGCTCACTCATTTTCAGTTTGACCGGGATATGGGCATCGATCTGCACCGGGATATTTCGGCTCTTGGCAAGGGAGATCTTGCTGTTGATGATGGCATCAGCCATGGCATTGCCGGTTTTTACAGCCAGATCAACAGTGTTCAGGTCGGTATCCAATGCATCCAGGTAGGCTTTGATGCCGTCCATATCCCCCTGTGCCGCCAGCACCTTCATGGTCTGGATGTGTCCCCGGTAATCGTGCCGCCATCCCCGCATCTGGCGGTACATGTTGTCCACCTCTTTGTAGTGGGTCTCGATGAGCTCCCGCTGGTAAGCGGCGATGCGTTTATCGAGGAGCTTTGAAAAGAATTTAAGTTTCATCATTAAGTCCTCTCAATGATTGCCCGGTTCAGGGGCTCATAGGCACCCCGGGGCAATGGGAGGGCGGTACCATCGGCCAGCACGACTTCCTTTTTGGTCACACGGCGGATCTGTTTCAGGTTCAGGATCATCCCCCGCCCCACCCGGAGGAAGCCTTCGTCCAGCTGGGCCTCGAACTCACCAAGCGTCCGCTTGACGGTGTAATCCTGCCTGGCATGAACCGTGACGTAATTCTGGTGCACGTCCAGATACCGCACCTCATACAGCGGCAGGCGCACCAGCTCGCCGGAAAGCTCCAGGTTCAGGCACCGGGCGTTGCGGCGGTGCTTTTCCCAGGCACGGTCGAGAACAGCAAAGAGCTTTTCGCAGCTGACCGGCTTCACCAGGTAGTGGAGGGCGGCCACGTCATAGCCCTCGGCATTGTAATCGGAGTAGCCGGTGATGAACACGATCTGCACGGCTTCATTCTCCTGCCGCACCGTTTTGGCCAGCGTCACACCGTCCGTGCCCGGCATTTCCACGTCCAGAAGTAATAGGTCAAAGCTTTTGTCCTCTGCGTAGCGAAAAAGAAAGGCATCCGCCGAGGCAAAGCGCTCACTCTCCACCTCAATGCCACGCTCTGCGGCCCACTGGTGCAGAATGCTACCCACAAATTCAGCATCGGTCGTGCTGTCATCACAGATCGCGGCACGGTATGACATGGCGGCTTCTCCTCTCTTTCCGTAAACTCTGGGTAGAAGTATGACACACTTTGTCCGCAATTGCAACAAAAAGAAGCGGCTGACACGACAGCCGCTTCTTTTTGTACGATTTCATTTTATGAATTATTTTCAGTTGTGCTGTTTCAGGGCGCAGACCGCAATGCTCAAAGCGCTCCAAGCTGCCTGATACATCAGGACAGCGGCCACCGACAGGGTGCCGATGCTGCCCGCGTAGGTCAGCAGAACACCGATGACCACCGAGAACCAGACCGAGACCATCTGCACCGTGGTGGCGCTCGTCTCGGCGTTCTGGGCCTTTTCCGCCGCGCGCAGGCCGCCGATCAGGCTGGCAAAGCCCTTATCATGCAGCATACAGCAGCGGGCCGTCTCGTCCGGCTGGGCAGGGGTCAGCGCACTGCACTGCTCCTCATCCAACAGAGTGATCATCCCCTCGGGCAGATGGTAAGCCTCGGTGATGTGGCGGGCCGTCAGGCTGGGGTCCTCACAGGTGACCAGCAGACGGATGTTCTCCCGCTGCAGCACCTCCAGCCCGCGGGCGGCGTTGCGGCCGCCCACATAATGGAGCACGAACATGGCGTGCAGGCTGCCAGAAACAGCCAGATACAGGATCTGCAGCGAACCGTTTTGGGAGTGCTCATCCTCGTACTCCTGCTCGGGCAGGGGAACGCCCTCCCGCTCCATGTACAGCCGGTTGCCGATGAGCACCCGGTTGTTATCGCACCAGGCGGCAAAGCCAAGGCCGTGGTGAACCTCCAGATCCTTCACAGGGTACAGGATCTCGGTGCGGTCCTCGATGATCTGGCGGAACAGGCCCCGCAGGGTCTCACAGCTGTGGTTGAGGATGCTGGCCGCATAGAGGATGGCACGGTCGATGCGGCCGCCCTTGAAGATGCGGATGTCCTCCAGATTCACGCTGTCGGCGGTAAAGAGCTCGTCGGCATCCACCTGCACGGTGTCCACACCGCCCAGCTCCTCAATGGCAGCCCAGCCGGGCACCACGGCACCGGCGGCGGCTGCGGTCTTTTGCAGGCGCAGAGACGCGATGCCCGCAACAAGGGTGGAGGACAGCGGTGCACCCATGCAGAGCATGGAGGTCAGGGCTGCGGCCATGCCGTTGGGCCCGCCGCCAAACAGCAGGAACACCAACCCGCTGAGCACGGCGGAACCCAGCAGGATCAGGGCTGTCTTGCGGGCGCGGCGCTCACTGGCGCGCTCCCCGAAGCTCTGCTCCACCAGCGCTTCGTCCCACTGGACAGGGCGGCTGAGCAGCACCCAGGGGTCTTTCTGATCCAGGCTCCGGGCCAGCACCCGGATCAGGTCCTTATCCCGGACACGGAATGCGCCCTGCAGCCCCTCGGGGGATCGGGCGGCAAGGTCATAGCCGTTTCTGACGGCAGTCAGCAGGACCCGGCTGCCCAGCAGGGCCAGGAACAGGCCCAGTGCGGCCACGCCGGAAAGCAGCGTCCAGCTGGAGTTCTGATAGCTCTGGGCGTTGAGCAGAGCGACCGCAGCCTGCACCAGCGCACCGCAGGCGGCCAGCGCCGGCATGGTGTCTGCACTGGGGCGGCCCTTGAGGCCCTGCAGGCCATCCCGCAGGACAGGCCAGCCCACAGCCAGCGCACCGGCCAGAAAGAGCAGGTTGGCGGCATAGAACGCCGCCGGGGCGATCACGGGGTCAAGGGAGGCCACAGGGGCCAGCAGCCCCTCGGCAACAAGGCCAAAGTGGAGCAGTACCACGGCAAGGATGCCCTCCAGCACACACCGCAGCGTCAACTCCGCGCCCATCCGGCGGAGCTTCTCCCCCACCTGCTCGGGCGTTTCCGGCTCGGCTTCCTCTTCAGGCTTCTCCTCAGCCTCCGGGGCGGCAGGGGCCGCTTTCTCAGCAGGCTGGGCCGGGGCCTCCTCTGCCGGTGCGGCAGGCTGGGCGGGTGCTTCGTCCTCTTCCAGTCCCATCAGCGGCAGGCTCATGCTGTCGTCCTTGCTGGGGGCCTCGGTGCGGGTAGGGGCCTGCGGCTCGTTCTCGTCCGCGCCCTTGCCAAAGAACTGGAAAGCCGTTTCCGGTTCCGGCTCAACCTCTGGCGCGGCTTCCGGGGCAGGCCCTGCCTGCTTTACCGACTGATCCTCGGCAAACACCATGGGGATGGCCGGGCCCTCAGGCGCTGCGGGAGCTTCCGGCTCCACGGCCAGCACCTCTTCCGGGGCATCCTGCACCTCCTCCACCGGGGCGGGCTTGGGGGTGCCATAGAGCATGGCCTTGAGTTCGGCCATCTCTGCATCCTCCTGCTGCTCCTGCGGGGTCAGGGGTTCCCGGCGGCGGGGCGGCTCCGGCTTTTTCTCGGGCTGGGGTGCGGGCCGGGGTTCCGGCTTCGGCGCTGCGGGGGCTTCCGGCGCGGTGGGCAGAGCCACAGGCTCTGCTTCCTCCAGCTCTCCGGGCTCCAATGCCAGCTCCAGACCGGCCTCGGCTTCTTCCTCATGGCCCAGCACGATCTCACCTGTGGGCGGCAGCTCATTCTGCACGGCCGGGGCGGCGGCTGGCTCCTCTTTGTCCTTTTCGCGGTGAAAGAGCTTGCCCAGCAGGCTGCCGGTATTCTCCTTTTCCTCATCGCGGCGCTTCATCTCTTCGGGCACCTGTGCCACGCTGGTGCTGAAAAACGTGCGGAACTTCTCGTTCTGCGCATCGATCTCTTCCTGTGTCAGCTCTTTGCGCTTATCATCCTTTGGCATCCTAGTCCCTCCCTGTTCTGGTCACAGCGGTCTGGCCGCTGTTTCTTACTCTGCGGCGCGCTGGCTCTGGATCTCGTACAGGATGATGCCAGCCGCCACCGAGACATTGAAGCTGTCCACACCGGTGCCCTGAGCGGCCATATCCAGCCGCACCACACCATCGCAGAGCTTTTTCACCAGCTGGGATACACCGCTGCCCTCGCTGCCCAGCACCAGTGCGATGGGGCCGGTCAGGTTGTTCTTGCGCAGGGGCACGCCGTCCATATCGGCACAGTAGACGAACACCCCCTGATCCTTCAGGCGGCGGATGGTCTCACCGATGTTGGCCACGCGGGCCACAGGCAGGCGCTCGGCCGCACCGGCGCTGGACTTGATAACGGTGGGGGTCACGGACGCGCCGCCCCGCTTGGGGATGACGATGCCGTGGGCTCCGCACAGCAGAGCAGAGCGCATCACCGCGCCCAGATTATGGGGGTCCTCGATGCCGTCACTCAGCACCAGGAAAGGGGGCTCCCCCTTCTCTCTGGCAACGTTCAGCAGGTCCTCCACGGTCACATATTCGATCTCGCTGGCAAAGGCGGCCACGCCCTGGTGGCTCTCGGTGCCGGTCATCAGGCGCAGCTTGTTGGGGTGCACCCGCTTGACCGTGGCCCCGGCCTCCTTGGCCATAGCGGTATAGTAAGCTGCCACGGCGGGGGCCATGCCCTCCGCGATCAGCACGGTATCCACGCCGGAACCGCTCTTGAGCAGCTCTGTCACGGGGTTTTTGCCGTAGACCAGGCTCTCATTCTTGGGCTGCTCCTCCGTGCTGCTGCGGCGGGGGCGGCGCGGCATTTTCTGTTCGTCCATTGATGTGTTCTCCTTCCATTCTATGGCAAGGCGGGCCGTTTGAGCCGCGCCATGGTTTCGTTCTGTTTCAGTTTTACTATATTTTGACACCGATACATTCTAAAGTATAGCATACCCCGGCATTCTTCGCAATGTTTGCCGAAGGCAAAAGTTTTCCACATTCAGCAGGCTATACAATCGGTAATTCGGCTCAAATTTTTCCACATGTTGAAAACCCGGTGGAAAATGTTCAAAAATCAAGTTTGTACGCCCACTTTCCGGGTGGAATTCCACAGTTTCCACCGAGTTTTCAACATTCCAGGTTCGACACGCAAACTTCCCGCCGTACTTTTTGTAAAATTCAAGTCGGAATTATGACAATTTTTTGAAGGGAGATCCAGTGGTTTTTGCCAGAATCTCCAACATCAAAATGCCCAATGTGAATTTGTGTTGAAAACGCCGCGGGAACCGCCTTGATTTTATCCTGTAATTGGGGTATACTACCCTTAGGTTCGTTAAAGGATGCGCAATCTTGTATCCAAAACGGCTTTTTCACCCCAAAATGATTTTGCGGAGGTAATGAATAATGTTGGTAAATGCAACCGAAATGCTGATCAAGGCACGCGATGGCCACTACGGTGTGCCCCAGTTCAACATCAACAATCTGGAGTGGACCAAGGCAGTCCTGACCGCCTGCGAGGAAATGAAGAGCCCCGTTATCCTGGGTGTCTCTGAGGGTGCAGGCAAATACATGACCGGCTTCAAGACCGTTGCCGCCATGGTCAGCTCCATGGTGGAGACCATGGGCATCACCGTTCCCGTTGCCCTGCACCTGGACCACGGCACCTACGAGGGCTGCAAGGCCTGCGTTGAGGCCGGCTTCTCCTCCATCATGTTCGACGGCAGCCACTACTCCATCGAGGAGAACGTGGAAAAGACCAAGGAGCTGGTCGCTCTGGCCCACTCCAAAGGCCTGAGCATCGAGGCCGAGGTCGGCTCCATCGGCGGCGTTGAGGACGGCGTTGTGGGCGCTGGCGAGATCGCAGACCCCGCTGAGTGCGCAAAGATCACCGATCTGGGCATCGACTTCCTGGCTGCCGGCATCGGCAACATCCACGGCGTTTACCCCGCCAACTGGAAGGGCCTGGACTTTGAGGCTCTGGACCGCATCCACAAGGCTACCAACAACATTCCTCTGGTCCTGCACGGCGGCACCGGCATCCCCGACGAGATGATCCAGAAGGCCATCAGCCTGGGCGTTTCCAAGATCAACATCAACACCGAGTGCCAGCTGGTCTTTGCTGAGGCCACCCGCAAGTACATCGAGGCTGGCAAGGATCAGCAGGGCAAGGGCTTCGACCCCCGCAAGCTGCTGGCTCCCGGCGCTCAGGCCATCGTTGACAAGTGCAAGGAGAAGATCGAGCTGTTCGGCTGCGCAGGCAAGGCCTGAGCCGAAGCGCATCTCCTGAGCACATTCCCGCCCCATAAATGATATTGCCCCGCTGTTCTGTGCATCACAAAACAGCGGGGCATTTTTTTGTAAGCCAGTCCGCAAAAAGGGGGCTGCTGCACCGGTTTTTCCGTGTGCCGCAGCCCCTCTTCTTTACTGGTTCAATTTTGCAAACGCTTCCCGCACATCGCCGGAGAAGTAGAGCGTGCCCAGCGCGCACACGGGGCCGGTGCCCCCAAGGGCAACCGCCCGGGCCACACCGGCTTCAATGGTGGGAGCAGGCTCGGCCCTGCCGCCCCGGGCGCGGATCTGTTCGGCCAGCGTCTCAGCGGGCATGGCGCGGGGGGTATGGGCCGCTACGGTGACGAACTGCCCGGCCAGCGGCAGGAGCAGTGCCAGCATCTCGTCCACATCCTTGTCCGCCATGATGCTGAGCAGGAACACGAACTTCTGCCCCGGAAAGCGGTCCCGCAGGCTCTGCACGGTGGCCCGCATTCCGTGGGCGTTGTGGCTGCCATCCAGCAAAAAGACGGGCGAATGCCGCAGCAGCTCGAACCGGCCCGGCCAGCGCACCTGTTCCAGACCGGCACGGATGGCACTGTCCGGGATGTTCCAGCCCCGGCTGCGCAGCACCCGCAGGGCCGTAATGGCCGTGGCGGCGTTCCGGGGCTGATAGCTGCCGATCAAGGGCAGGCGGATGCCGTTCAGACCGTCAAAATCAAAGGTGACAGCATCCAAATCCCCGTCCTCGATGGTCAGCCTGCTGAGATCCACCACAGTCAGCGGCGCGTGCCGCTCTGCCGCCGTACGGGCGATGACGGCATCGGCCTCGGGCACACCGCCATAGCTCACCACCGGACTGCCCGGCTTGATGATGCCCGCCTTTGCCGATGCGATATCGGCCAGGGTGGGGCCCAGCTCCTTCACATGATCCATGCCCAGCGCCGTGATGACCGCGCACTCCGGCGGGTCGATGACGTTGGTGGAATCCAGCGTGCCGCCCAGGCCCACCTCCAGCACCACGATATCACATTTCGTCTCAGCGAACCAGAGCATCCCCAATGCCGTGATGATCTCGAACTCGGTGGGGATATCGGTCATGGCATCGGCAGCGGGCTTCACACGCTCCACCAGCCGCACCAGCGCCTCGTCCGGGATCTGTTGGCCGTTTACCTGAATGCGCTCGTTGAATCGGTTGATAAAGGGCGAGGTATACAGGCCCACCCGGTAACCCGCCGCCTGCAGGCAGGAGGCCAGCATGGCCGCCGTGCTGCCCTTGCCGTTGGTGCCCGCCACATGGATGAATCTCAGCTGCTTGTGCGGATCTCCCAGTGCGGCCAGCAGGGTCCTGGTGCGGGTCAGGCCCGGCTTGTGCCCCGCCCACTGGACGGCGTGGATATAGTTCAGCGCTTCTTCATAGTTCATTGTGCAATGCCTCGGATCGTTTTGTTTTCCAGCAGCAGGCGCACCAGCACGGTGTTCACCGCCGCCAGGACCAGCGCGTTGGGAATGCGGGTCACCAGCACGCTCCACGGATAGTTATAGAAGAGGTGGAGTGCCAGCGAGTTGATGACAATGGAGCCCACCGCATGGCCGGCAAACACGCTGATCTGGGTGCGCAGGCCCAGCCGCAGGTTGGGCAGGGCGCGCCAGAGAAGGCCCGCCGTCAGGCCGATGGAGCCTGCCCCCAGCGTGATCAGCGGATTGATGGCGTAGCCGGAAAGGGTGCCGCCGATCATATCGGCCACTGCACCCACGGCAAAGCCCTCCACCGGCCCGAACAGCACAGCGGCCAGCAGGGTGGGCAGGCTGCCCAGGTTGAACCGGACAAAGCCGGTGGAAATGCTCAGCACCCGGGCAAACACGATGCTCATGGCAGTGAGCAGGGCCAGCATGGTGAGCTTGCGGACGGAATTTCTGGAATGGTTCATATCAATTGTCCTCCCCTGTTTCGGGAACCGCGGGGCGGGCAATGCAAAACGCCCTCCCCTGTGACAAACCGCACAAAGGAGGGCGTGATTCAACGGTTCACATCCAGACAGGGCCGCAGACGGCCCCGTCTGCACCCAAGTCCATGCAGCAGCGGGATGCAGGCCATGCACCGCGGGTCTTACCTTCGTCCGCAGCACAACTCCCCGTTGATGCGGCACTTAACGCGCATGGCCTTACTCTGTTGATGGTCTTATTATATGCCTTTTTCCGGCCCATTGCAACCACAACTCCCATCATCTTTCCCAATTCGCGGGGCAGATTTTTGGCGGGGTGCACAATTCCGGCCTACACAAAAAGCCCTCCGGTGCGTCTCGTCCCGGAGGGCTTTGGGGTACAAAAGCTCTGGTCAATTACTGCACATCGGTCAGCTCAGCCAGCTTGTGGAAGATCTCGGTGTTGTCATACACGCCGCGGAACTTGTCTGCACCCTGACCACGGGCGTAGAGGTTCACCATGGCACCGGTGTGGGCGTAGGTGGTGTGATCCACACCAGACTTGTGGTTGATGGTGTGGCAGATGGCCATGCTGAAGGGGATGTAGGTGCCATACAGCTCGTAATCCTGCTGGCTCATCTTGCTCTGGCTGGAAGAGCCGACCTTGAGGGTGCGCTCGTAAGCGGTGCGCAGGTTCTCCACCTCGTAGTCGGTCAGCAGCAGCTTGCCTGCGTTGGCGGCATCGGGGTCGGTGGGCAGGGTCAGGCCGAAGTTTGCCTTCACGTCCTGCATGGCAGTCTCAAAGGGAGTCTGATTCTTCACGTAGTTGTTCACATAGGTGGAATCGAACTTTGCGTAGGACATCTTCTGGTGGGCCAGGTTGGTCAGGAAGGTATCGTAGTTGGTGGTCTTGTAGCCAATGCCCAGACCGCCGGTCTCGTGGTCAGCGGTCACCAGGATCAGGGTGTCATCGGGGTGCTGGGCATAGAACTCCACAGCAGCCTGCACCGCGTTGTGCATCTCGATCACATCATGGATGGAAGCAGCGGCATCGTTGGCGTGGCAGGCCCAGTCGATCTTGCCGGACT
>OCQY01000562.1_pt1 | contig 11728 bp, 6 predicted proteins | sample 1538721 | NCBI WGS metagenome assembly OCQY01 (sample SAMN04571720, study PRJEB22368) | human gut metagenome | biome: human gut; material: stool | host: Homo sapiens | place: Luxembourg | collected 2012-08-17
TCTTCCGATCTTTTGAATATGAAAGAAATAGGGATATTGCAGAGTTTGAATATGGTAAGAATAAGGATGAAGCCAGATTTGGATTAGACGAAGAACGTCTGAAGATGCAGAATAGGCTTAATGAAGCCAGAATAGCAAAACTTATGTCCTCTGGTGCAGGAGCGGCAGGCGGCAGAGCTGGAAGCCGAGCCATGCAGGTGGGCGTTGGCACAAACTCTGGTGGAACTATTTCAGCTAATCCTATCGAAACTAAAAATATTAGCATATCAGAAGAAACTCATAAGAAGTTTAATAAGGCATATACAGATCTTGTAACATCCGGAAGTAGACTATCTACGGCCCTTGGTGCTGAAAACATGAAAAATATTCAAGCTGCCATATCAAGAAATATGACGGATGAAACATCAGGATACAAGTATCTTATGGATGAAGAAAAACTTCTTAAGTATATAAAGGACAATGGAGGTCTTTCTAATGATATGTTTGATAAGCTACCTATGGCAGAGAGAAAAGCTGCCACAGATGCTTATATGCAGCTTAATAGCGCTGTAGACAAGATGGATATAGAGAATGATAGAATTAAGAAGGAGAATAAGATTTATGATAATATTGTATCTGAAATAGCAAATGCGATCGCGCAGAAGGAAGGAGGTAAACCCGAAGAATATATAGCCTATGCTACAGCGTTATCCCTTAATGATATTTTAAGAAAAAATAGAGGTACAGTCGGCGATGTAGAATCTGGAGTAAGATATTATGAAAAAGGATTCTCGCCTGCTGATATAGCTACTATAAGAAAGAGGGTGAAAAATGATGGCATTGATTTATCTAAAGTATTTGAGAGGGATAGCAAAAGTGGCAGGTATTTCTTAAAAAAATACGATGATGTAAAAAATAGTTTCTCGGATGGTGAAGAAAAGGTGTTTTTTAATGCACTGTATTCTATTAGTGGAATGGAGGGCGTTGGAAACTATGCAGTAAGTGATATTAATATAGCTGATCAAATAACTAAGGTTCAAGATGATGGTATAAATGAGATACGTAAAGAATATCTCGAACTGTATTCACCTAACACAGTAACGTATTCAACCAAATTAACCTCCAAGGAGGCTGGTTATAGAGAGATGGGGGTTCTCAGGGATCTATTTACTAAGAAAATGGCAGAGCATCCTGTTGGTAAATCGAAATCATCATCGGCAACTATTGAATCATTTTCTTTGACAGAATCGGGAATAGCCGACAATGGAGAGAAGACTTACAGTTTGGTTGCTAATCATACTGGTGAAAGAGAGGAAATAGATATTGTTGAGGTATCTGAAACAGAGTTGATAAATAATGGCATAGATCCTGGTATTAATACTCCTTCCGTCGATATAGGTGGATATGAAAGTGGTATTATAAGACCTACATTTGGAAGTGATACCAATATGTGGTATCCGAAGATGCTTGAAAATTCAGATATATCACCCGCTTATGCTTCTGTATCTTCAATGATGAAAGTGTTATCGGATATGATAAATGAATCTGGTAATAATTTAGATGATATGCCAGAACAAAAGGTTTGGCTTCTTAATGCAGCTAAAGATATATTGGATAACAGTGGAAAGCTTGGTGTAAAGGTTGAAGGTTATGATCCTAAGACAAGTTACGGTTATGGATATGAGACAAGGCTTTATCTTATGGAGAATGGTAAACCTGAGTTAATAGATTCGTTTGATACTCCTAATGTATGGTTTGCGGATAATGTGTCTAAAGAACTTGCTGTTGCGCCTCAGAAAAAAATAGTTGATTTTGTTGTGGCAGCCATAACAGAAGAGATTAAGGATATGGTGGCAGCAAAAGAAGGAGGTAATTTGCCTACGTCTTTGAATAAAAACGGCAAGTTGATGAAGTTGTTGAATAGTGTAAATAGGGAATAATATATGGAAAATAAGGAACAGACATTGGTAGAGAAATCAGGTTTCTTACCATCTACTGGATTGAGAGGGTATAATGCCGGAGTTCCTACGCGATATGAAGAAGAATCTTCTCTTATTGAGGGAGCAAAAAGAGAGATGGAGAGGATGAAAGTAGGTTCATATACTCCCCCGGTATCAGCCATAAATCCTGATGATGATTCAGAAAAAGGATATGATATTAGCGGAATAGATACTTCTTTTGATGTAGACACATCTTTTTCTGGACTAAAATCGGCTCTGAATGGTGGAGATGATCCAAGAAAGAAGAAAGAGGAGTCTTATAATAAGTTAAATTCCATGATAAAATCTATTCAAGATAAATCAAGGAATACTTATTCTGGTAAACAAACGTCTTATGGTGAGGTTATAGCTGGTAATCAACAGTCATCTGCTGCTGATTTTGGTGTATTTGGTAAAGGAAGAACTATTAAGTTAGATGAAGCATATGACTTTTTATCCGATGGGAACATCGGTCTTGCAAAGTTTAAAAGTTATATGCCAGGAAGGGATAATGAAGATTATTACGGAAGAAGTCAAACTACTTGGAATAAGGCTGTTAATGGCATAGGGAAGCTTGTCACAAAAACAGCATTATATGGTGTATCAGGAGTAGTAGGTATTATCCCGGCTGCGTATAATCTTATAAAGACTGGTACGTTATCTTCTGCATTTGACAATGATTTTACACGAACCATAAATGATATAGATGAAAGAATAAACCACTCTCTTCCTCATTATTATACAAGAGAAGAACGTGATATGGGATTTTTGCAGAGTCTTGGAACTGCAAATTTTATTTTTAATGATGTTATTGGAAATGGTCTATCGTTTACGACAGGAGCTATTTTGTCTGCCTACCTTACAGGTGGGATGGGTGTGTCAAGTCTTGGAGCTGTTGGTGCTAAAGTAGGGATGAGGGTGGCCGGAAAGATGGCGGCGTCTAAGATTGCGGCAAGTGCTGTAAAATCTGCTTTTGGAGCGTATAGGGCAGGAGCGATGTACGGCAGGGCCATAGGCAATATGGCCAAGGTAGGAGTAAATACGTTTGTGGGCGCCGGCTGGGAGTCTGCCGTGGAGGCTCAGTCCTTTATGAAAGACTCTGAAAGTAAATACAAGGAATATTTTAAAAATATGTATGGTCGGAATCCTAATCAGTCTGAGATGGCTGAATTTAAGAGTTCTATTTCCGATACGGCAAACAGCATATTTTTAGCTAATATGGGTATAGTTGGATTATCCAATTATCTTCTTCTGGGAAAATATCTTGGAGTAGACACTGGTTTTGCTTCTAAATACATACCTGGATTAAAGGGTGTATCAAACACATATAGGGGATCAAAGAGTTTTGTAGATCGCTATTTGTTTGGATTAGGGACTAAGAAGGTAGCGGGTGATGCTGGAAGATTACAGACGGTAAAAGCAAATTTATTCCAGAAATCCTTAGCTACTATTTGGAATGTATCTAAAAGACCCATATCTGAAGGTGTATGGGAGGAAGGCATGCAAGGTGTTGCTCAGCGCATGGGAGAAGATTTTATTAGATCAAGATATGATAAGACGTATCTTGATGCTACGTCTTCTATAGTTGATTCTTTTTCTAAGGCCATAGCTGAACAATTTACAACCAAAGAAGGATTGAAAGAGATTGGCATAGGAGCCCTGATTGGTGGTTTATTTGGAGCCAGAAATGGTGCTTTTGGTTTATATGAAAGGAGAAATAAAGAGCGTACTATTAATACTGATGTTGAGAAATTTAATAGTAATAATGCTTTTACTTCTCAATCCGTAAAAGACTCTATGCGAAATTTAGCCGAATTTAATGCTCAAATGAATGATCCTGAATCAGATTATTATTCTAAATTTGAATTATCTGACAGAATGGGAATGTTAGAGGATACGGCTAACAATTTCAGGTCAATGGTTAAAAGCCTTGACGAAAATGAGTTGGCTTCTGAAATGAAAGTAGATGAAGAAACTGTTAAAAAATACAAGGAAGATATTATAAAAGATTTTGATAAGAAGTTAGCCAATTATAAAAAAGCTTCTTCTTTTGCTGAGGCTATTACTGCTGAGACTTCATCTGATCTTTATCGATCTAATGTTGCTAATGCTGTGTTTAAGGGGTTGGATGCAGAAGATATAGCAATGGAAGCATCAAATGATATTGCTGATTATGTAAATGACAATAATTTGTTTGATGATATAAATACGTTTTATTCATTATCAAGTCAAGCTTTTGATACAGTTAATCAGTTAAGGGAATTGCGTAATGAGATCAATGATCTGAATGCTGAAATAGAGAGGTTGGCTACAACTCCGAGAAGAGTAGAGGATGGCAATGATACCGAAGCAGAGGCTATAAAACAAAAAACTATTAAATACGATAATCTTAATAAGGAATATAGAAGGTTGTCAGAAGATCTTCTTAGTAGTTATAAAGAAGTATTTTATTCTTTTGATCCTGGAGTATTAGCTCTTGAGTTGTTTAAATCCGAAACAATAACTGCTGAAGATATATTGAAAGCTTATGACTCTGTAGCTTCTTTAAGTACTTATATTGAGAATAATAAAGGGAAGAAAGAAGCAGAGGATTTAAGAAATATGGTGGTGAAATACCAGAAAGCCATTACCCAATATAAGGTTTTACGGTCATTTATGAACTCCATACAGGATAAGAAATTCATGAGACATGATTTTTCTTTATTTTCTAAGTTCTTAAATGATATGGTATCTTCTAATACTAAATCTATAGAAAGTGATCGTTTTTACCAGACAGAGGGTAATAATATCAGTTTGGATGAAAAAATAGATGAGCTTCTGAATAATGGAGAAATAAATTCAGATGAAGCATTTACCATGAAAGTATTTGGTCATCTAAACGATGGTATAACTCAGAAGCCGAAAGAAGATATATTGTCTGATTTTGATTATGAGTCGGCAATGGAAGATCTTTTGTCTGCACCTATAGAGGTTAAAGAACGTATCGTAGATAAGATATATACAGGTAATCAAGATCTTTTATCTCCAAGGGAGAAGGAGATATATGAAAAGTATAAACAGGATATTGATGATTATATATCAAATCTTGGTGATAGTCCGGCTAAGATGATAAAAGATTTATCAGATAAAGTTAGGAGACTTACTGAACATCGATCTGTGTATGAGGATAATAAAGCTATTATTGATATGGCTAAATCCAATTTGGAACCAGATCAAAGGAAGGAACTTGATGATGCTATTTCTTCGTATGTTGATATAATGAACAGACGGGATAAAGGGGAGAAGGTTGACGAAGATAAGCTTGCCGATTCTGTATTTACCATAGAAGATCTTGGCCAGGTTGGAAACATCACAGATCTCCTTCCTTATATCGAACAAAACAGGATTATTGATAAAGGTCGTATTTCCGAATCTACGTTAAGTAATTTTGGGGAGGATGATACCAATATAGATTCTCTTGTAAATGAGTTAGATGAATCCGATAATACGCCTGGAGCTAACATAGATAGTGCCCAAAATCCAGAGACGTTGATGGTTAGAAGAATATCCAACGATGGCAACGAAAGGTATGAAATTGCGGGTCTTAGAGCCGATAAATTTATATCTTCTATAAAATCATTGGTTCCTATTCAAATAAGCTCTGAAACGAACGCTAATGGTACTAAAAGGTTCTCTTAACATAGGTGGAGAAACGGCTACTATAATTGAACTGCCTTATCATGCGAGATGGTCTATAGACAAAGAATCGGCTCGTGTTCTTAACCGTTACACAGACGTGTCTATTCAGGACGTGGGTAATTCCTATTCTTTGGTTTATAAGCGTCTTGATTCAGATGAATTGGTTCCGTACAGAACGGGTGTCGGATTCGGAGAGAATGAGGTAGATAAAATAGATCAGGAAGCATTATCTTCTTTGAAAAAAGGAGATAAGGTTAATCTCGAAATAGATGTAAATGATACTTATAATCAGTCTCTTTTTGCCGAATACAATGATGCTGTTCAGTCCGGCGATAAAAAAAGAATAGAATCTGCTGAGAATAAACTGGTGTCCAATATGGTTATCAAGGTCATGAGTGGGAACAGATTCGTTTCTGTTGTAAAAGCTGATACAGGAGGCATAGATGGTATAAGTAAAATAAGAAGAACGGCTTTTAACAAGTGGAAGAAGGACGCCGGCCGGTCGGCTACCATCGGCGTCGGCACGCATGTTGTTGCCCAGACCCTTCCCGGAAGACCGGTGTTTAACATGAAGGTGAACGGTCAAGGATATGGCCAGATAGAAAATCTCCCTATTACCGAAAAAGGTGCTGAAAAAGTATCTGATGTTGGATATGTATTAAATGGCAAAGTCGTGCTTAAGAACGGATCTAAATACACAGGCTTCCCATTTGCTTATTCTATATTAAATGACAAGGGGAATAATTACAAAAATGTAAGAGTTCCGGTAGTCGTCATCAAAGGTAAAAACGGTCTTAATTATCTTTTCCCAGTTAGCCTACGTTCTGTAGAATCAGAGGAAGGGCAGAAATGGATGTCTTTTATAGATATGCTGCTTGAATCTGGTGATTCTGAATTGCTACAGATGGGTCAAGATGACATACAAGATCTTAATGCGTATCTAACCAAGTTAGGTCTTGATCCGGCTTCGTATCAAGTATCGTATTTGAATCCTATTTCAGGGCTTAGAAAAGCTCGTGAGGCTATAGAAAAATTATCTACGGTTCCTGATGTTGTTAAGTGGGTAGAAGATGAAAGCAGGAATGTGAAAGACATTGTGACGTCTGAAGTAGAATCTGGAATAGATTTCGAAGGTGAGATGTTTGTCGCTCCTAAGATCAGGATTCAGTTTGGCAAATCATCTTCCAGACCTAAATCGCTTATAGAGGATGATCTTCCTTTCTCTGATGAGGGTAAGACCGTTACTTCTAAGGTAGAAGATGTGGAAGTTTATGAAGAGGAAATGCCAGAGGAAGGGGCTGCCCGGGAGACTCAGCCGGCGCCATTAGCTCAGCCGGCTCCTGCGGCACAAGCTACGCAGTCTTTACCTGGCAAGAAGCGTACCTCCAGGAAAAACTTCTCTCTTATGTTAAACGAAATAGAATCTCATATAGAAAAAGAAGGATTGCCGTCTTATGCTAATATTTTTGATTTTATAGCAAGGAAGATTGTAGGAGGTGATTTGAGGTTTCTTCGTGAGAGAGGTAATCCTAAAAGCCTTAAGGAGGAAATGGGATTAGAACCTAAAGGAACAGTAGGTGATAAAATATCCACTCCTTCCAGTAAAGGTGGTAAGACTTTAGAAGAATACGTTTCTTGGCTTCGTTCTCAAACAGATCAGGTGGTGGTTGATTATGTTGGGCCAAGATCTGACGAACAAATTATATCAGAGTTGAAAAACTTTTTGAAATATATTAATTTTGTTCCGAGCAAGGCTTTGAATTATTCTCTTAGAGTCAATGGCATGGATACCCTAAAAGAATATGGCACAAAAGAGGAAGTAGAAAAAATGGAATCTGATATCAATAGTTTGGTTTCTAAAGTTTTGCCTACGGTGGATAATAAAACTGTAGAAGATGTTTCTACTGCAATAAAATCAAACAACTTGCCTGCCATATGGGAGCCCGTGGAAAGCCTTGATATGACAAACGAGGAAAAAATAGAGTTTTTGAATAACGTAGCAGATTTCCTTAGCGGCATACCAGAGTATGATGCTGTCGTGGAGTCTATAGAGTCAGAATCAGATAATATTTTAAATGATGGAAAAGAAGGAAGTGCAGAAGGCGGTGCAGTACGCACTGAGGAAGATGGCGATAAAAAGGGAGATGGAGAAGGCAAAGGACAATCCAGAACAAATGTCGAAGTTGAAGGAAATGTCGAATTACCTGGATCTACAAAAGGAGAAATAGAAAAAGACGAACCTCGTATATCCGAAGAACCGCTTACTCACATATCAAGGGTAACATCTCCTTATTTCCTGTACGGCGGTGATGAAGCATATACATCTGTTCCGGCTAAGGTAGAACCTATACCAGAGAAGATAATGGGTCGTAATGGCATTAAATTTGGTATGAGTGTAGTCGAGTTAACCAAATTAGGGTACAAAAAAGCTGGTGGAAACTGGATATATAAATTCTATATGAACTCAGGTGTGTATGATTTGTATAATATCAGTACCGGTGAAGCGTTTAGGGCAAAACCGGATCTTGGAGTTAAGATAAGTTCCAGTGCATTCATCCGCTCTTTATCTCAATCTGGTAGAAAAATACAAAATATGATGAGTAATATGAGCCAGGAAGAGATAGATAGGAATAAGAATCTCGTAGAAGGTTCTGATAATTCGGATTCGATAAATGAGTTAAATAAGGAGTGTTGAGTATGAGAAGGAGATACGAAGATGTTTCAAATCTTGTTCAGTATCAGTTGAAGACCAATCAGCAGGGGAATATAGAGGTTTATGTTGATGACAGGTTTGTTGGAAACGTAAGTGAAGGAGTCTGTAATTGGAAGGATATTGAATACAAGAGTAAGGTTACTATATCTTTGAAAGGAGTCGAGGATAAGGCTAAAACCTCAAGTAAAAGAGTCGGTCCTTATTGTCACATTTATAGCATATTTGGAGGAAATGAATCTTATCATGCAGGTCCGGATAGTAATATAAAAAAAGAGTCCGGTTACCACCTTTATAATGTATTGTTATAAAAATGGGGATATTACAACTACCACTACTTATACTAAAAATTTATCTGGAACTCTTCAGATAGGTAAAACACAATTGACTATCAATTACAAACAAAGTAAAAGTCAGTCTTTCTCCGGTGGTTCTGGAGATTATGTAACATCCGTATCTGATTTCCCTTTTGTTACTGGTCCAGGAAATGATAGCGTTGAGTTCGAAGGAGAGGGAAGATTGATAGTTGAGACAGAGGCTTCGCATTATGAAATAGAAGTTTCATAATTTCTATTTTTATACTATCTTTGTCTAAAATATTTATCACTATGGGTGTCAAATGTCAGATAGAAAAAAAGGAAAATGAAATAAAACGGGTTAAGGCTCCTAACGGGGAGCCTTCCGTCCTTTACGAAAGTGCTTTAAAAGTATTAGGAAACAGCGAGCGGGCTCTTCAGGTATGGGCTAAGGCTTACACTCCTGGTTTTTTGTCGTATTACGGTCATTGGAATAATCCGGCTCCAGGGGAGATATTTAATACCGATCCCAATGGCGAACCTCTTTTAGAAGACGTGCTGTCGTATATGAAGCGTCAGACTTATTTTGCTGATCCTTTAACGGCTCAGGACATTAAGGATGTAAGGGATTTCCTTTTGTCTACTCATTATTTTTTCAATGCGTCTTCATTGTCTAATGCTATTCTCTTCGATTTTTATGTAGATGGCAGTTTGATACTGAATGAGCAGAAATTAAGGAGATCCGGTTTGTATGATGAAACAGAGATAAGTCGTATTTTATCCGATCCTTCTGTTTTAAACGAGGTTTTGACTTCCATGAGAAAGTTAATAGATTCTTCTATTAACGAACATGATAGGGAAAAAGATAATTATTTTATGTCTATTGACTATCAGTATGGTCCTATTGTTTACAAGGAGGGAGTGTTTAACCAATTTGGTAAAAAGGTACCATATAATCCTTCTGAGCTTTATTATGCTATGCGTAAAACAGTAGCCGGCATAAAAAACTTTTCTGAATTTTCATCTGCTTTTGAATCGTTGAGAAATTCCTATCCTGAACTGGTTGAGAAATTCGTTTCTGATAAAGAATTTGCCGAATCTATGTTTGATGAGTTCTCATCTACGAATAAGATTCCGGTAATAAACATAGAAGGGGATGATGTGGTAGAAGGCAAGAGAAGATCCTTGTCTAAGTTACAAGATCTGTCTTATTACAATCCTGGCAAAATAGAGTTCCTAAGAGCTCGTATATCAGCTTATTTACATAGGGCTAATGCCGACACCGAATCTGATTTAAGAAGCATGATATGGGATATAGAAGAGGCTTGTACGTGGTTTGGCATAGATATAATAGGGACATCGGAAACTTATGATGGCACAGAAGAATCTTTGAATAAGATAGATAATTTGATGCTGGATCTTGATATTTATGTGGCCAGGCATAATGATGTAAATTATGCTCCAACGCTGGCATCTTCTATAGATGATGTTCTTGGTGATAGCACAGATTATTATTCTGAATTATTGCCGGAGTATATGGATAATTTGAATATCGTTTATTCTGAATCCAATATAGACCCAGTAGAAGCGTTTGAGAAACATTCATTGCTTAAGGTAGGAGATAATCTATATCAAAGGATCAGCAAAGATGATATTAACGAGATGTATCAAATATCAACAGTGTTAGCCAAGCACAACCTAACTCATTTTTCTACTAAAATATATCCTGAATCTTGTTTTAAGAACGGCGTTTTGGATAAAGAGAAAGTACGGAACGTAGATAATAATACGCTCATGGCTTCCATTAAAAAATACGTCAGATCGTTCATGGATTCTCAGAACACGGAGGACATGATAATGACCAGGATGGCGTTTGGACACCCGGCGGTACTTGACGTTCCTTACGTGGATGTGGATCGGGAGTATAGTCGATACATGAACAAAAAACAAGATAGCGAAAACCCATTATCCTTATTCGATTTATACCAATCTTACCTTGACAACAAACTCCATAAAACAAAATTATATGATAATGCCTATAAGTATCTTGACTTCAAACCTGGTCCATCTTTGGGCCTTATTTCTGATGATCCTGATATTTTGAAATCAATAGAATTATCTTTATCTGGAAAAGACAGGTTGATGTTGTTTGATTATAGCATGACCAGTACCGACCCTTCTTTATCAGAATTGTTTTATTTGGAGAAGTATGACTCTTCGTATGCCGGGAATGATTTTGAACACTATTTTTACACCAGGCACCCGTATCTGTTAAAAGAAAAATCGGGCCCTAATATCGTAGAGCGAGATGGTGTTATAACAGCAGAAGGTATTTATGATAATTTTATAAGAGTAGGTAATAAGATATGGTCTAAAGTAAGCGAGAGTAGTTCCGGCTCTATCTACCAAAATCTGACAGGAACCGAATCAGAGGTGAAATACGATTCTACTCAGAAGGCTAAGACGGTAGAAACCGATTACGCTCCATACCAAAACAGATCTGGCTTGACGCAAGACATGACCGTAAGCAAGTCTGAATTGGATGATCTTAACAAATTAGAATGCAAATAATTTTTGTACACATATATAGTTTTTTTTATAATTACAATTTGGGAAGTGGGGCTTGTGAAAGTCTCACTTTTCTCATATATGCACGTATATCAATAACATACAAGAAAAGTTAGATTTTCATTGTTTATGAATTATTTTTATTAAGTTTGCAATATTAGTTTCAGGAAGGGATTATAGAAATAAGGAAAAAGTAAGAACCGAACGTAACTAATAACAGTAGGAAATGAGAATCAGTATCATCAAACGTAACAACAGCATTCATCTTATGTATAAAAACATTATGAATGATTTAGGTCAATTAAGAACTGTAGTTTCAAAATCCTATATTTATAATCTGATACAAAATCAAACCGGATTAAGTATCAGAACTATATCCCATGTCTTGAATCACACAAAAGAACAGGATACAGATTCTTTGTGAAAAGCATACATTTTCATACATTTGTGTGTTCTTTAGTTTTTAGATTTAAGTTTTTCATGGTATTAGTTTAGAGATCAGGGCAGATCGGAAGAGC